>Ga0172381_10002028_pt1 | contig 23007 bp, 20 predicted proteins | sample Leawel6488metaG_FD_119754 | JGI IMG/M metagenome (GOLD analysis project Ga0172381, IMG submission 119754) | Leachate microbial communities from a municipal landfill in Southern Ontario, Canada - Leachate well 64-88 metaG | ecosystem: Engineered > Solid waste > Landfill > Unclassified | place...
AATTTCATAACGAGCTATATCAGATTTTTCGCCATAATTTCTTGCATGATCATACTGAACTTTATTCGTTAATCCAAAAGCCTCAACTTCTTTATCTGTCCAGAGCATATAGACCCAGTCAGGATGTAAATCTTGCCATGTTTTTTGGATAGCCCTGTATTTTTCTGGAAAAGGATTACCTAGTTGAATTTGGTGAATAATCTTGGGTATACGTGGCTTTGTGGGTAGTGGATCTGCATGGCGCATATATCTATCATAACGTTCTTTGCAGAGCGCCCATCGTTTATCTGTGTTAATAAGACTTTTATTATAGTGAAGTCCAAAGTGTTCATACAGGGGGACAAAATTTTCATTATCACGATATTCTGCCTGAGAATTGGTTTTAATAAAGTCTTCACCAGGCTCTTGTTGTGAGTCTGTTTCAATGAGGTCTTCGTCGTAATGACAGGTATAACTTGGTTTCATAGCCTTATTGAAAGAGATCCAGCGATTATTTAATGGGTTATACCAAGATAACGAGCTATTTAAGAAAGATATGAAGGTTAAAAATAGTAGTATATTACGTTGTTTTTTCATGGTGATTCATTTGAAATTGGTATTTTGTTTTATTTATTAGGTTGATCCAGTATTGTACGTATAATTTTTCTAAATTATATGATCTCTGTTTAATTTTTTCATACGCATTACGTAAAAATTGCTCATTAATATTTTCCCATTGTTGTACGATAATGACGGGGAGATCCTGGTACATGGGATCGAGGGTAGATGTTTTTACGATGGGGATTGCGCCCATTAAAAGAGCCTCCCACGTTCTATGGCAGTCAAGGCCATTACCTTCGGGACTTAACACAAAATATGATTGTGAGAGATCAATTAAATAATCGTGCCAGGGTTTGCGTGGTGATGAATAACAATAATGTTTTTTTGAAAATAGAGAAAAAACCTGACTTCGAGCACCGGTATTCGTGCCTGTGGAAACATTTAAGTACAGCAGATATTTTTTAGGTGAATTTTTTGCTTTAGATATTGTTTTTGACAAAAGAGTTGTATTACCGTGCTCCCAGTAGTTATTAGCTATTCCTATCGGGATATGGATCATTTTATCATGCGATAATCCAACATTTTGTCCAAACCAGGCAATTAATTTATGATCATTGATATAAGGGGAGTATTTGCCTGGAATAGCATTGTCAGAATTATGAGTAACAAGAATATAGGGGCTGTTAATCTTAGGATGAAGTTCTAAAAAAAAATAATCCATCAGATCGGCATTTAAGAAGATTGTATCACCTGGTTTAACCTTTGCGGGTTCAAAGGGGATATTTGTCTCATCTATAATAAAATCACAAGCGATTCGAAAAGAATCGCCAGCTATAAAAGGGTAACTTGAAAAACGTTGTGATGGATTGGTTGATTGATTAGGATGCGTAAACATAGCAGGGGAAACAAAAACTCCTGGAGAAATTTCCTTTGTATGAATATCAAAAAAAAGAGTTTTTGCCATCATAAAAAATATAATATGTTTTTTATGTGTGTATAAAACATTCATTGTATATCTCGTTACTTAAGTTTAAGTGTTTTTTGTTCATATATTTTCGGATATTATGCTCAAGAATGTGCCTTAATTAGTGTTTTGTCATCAAAAGCTGGGATGAGGAGATTTTCACATCGTTTAATTAATATCCAGCTGGCAGGATATATGTCTTCAATTCGATGATTTTTATCAGTATAAAATGGATTCGGAGCTATTATTTTCTTATCTTCATGCTCATTAAGATATGCTGCCCACCAGGAAAATGTTGAATTACCTATTATATTGTGATTGCACAGTGATAGGATATAAAAATCTGTAATACAATCTTCTCCTTCAGTAAATACAATATTTCTTTCAATTCCACTTAGTAATCCTTTTGCTAACAACATATTATCGGTGCACACAATAAAAACGGCATCTTGAGGAAAATGATCCATTGCCTGTTTTATAAAATTGATATCAGGACCGGGAAAAGCACCATAAAAGACTGACGCTTTTTGTATAATACCTTTTTCTTCCTCAGAAAAGGTATGGTTTATTTGTTTGAAGTTGTCTATATCAAAAAAACCGTTAAATCCAGAGGAATTTTCTACGGCAGCGCGTTCTTTTTCTGAAAGCCAACTCATAATATCTTCATAATAGGTCCTAATATGTAAACCAACTGTTGTTTTTTTATCAAAAATAGTGCCATATTTTTGATAAATATATTTTCTAATTCCTTTTGATGGTTTAAATAGTTTTATGATTTCTTTACGATGATGATCAAAATATTTATATGATTGAAAATACCCATTAAGCATAAGATTTGGCTTGAAAGGTATTTTTGTAGGGTGAAATGTCTCTTCATAGACGTTGTTACACGGCAAGTTATCAGCGTGTGGCAGTCTCCAAAACACACCCTTGTATTTATGGTAAATAGATTCTGGTAAGATGTAACGGCAATTGTTATCCAAAGCCAAACTTATTCCTGTGGCCGCTTTAAATATTTGGTTTCCTAATTCTCCCTTTATTTGTTGATGGGTTATAAATGGTCCAGAAGAAGGAAAAAGGGGCTTTTGACTTCCTGCAATTATTAAAAAACAGGTGCAAAAAAAAGCAATTAAGCTTTGTTTTAGCATATTTATCCTTTTTAAATTAAAAATATGCAAATTTTATTCTTAAATTGTTGTTTTAGTAAAAAACGTAGAGAGTATAAAACAACAGTTTGGGATCTCCAAATTAATGAATGATTTTTTTATAAATATGATTGTTTTGGTTTTACAAACAAACGGATCATTCATCAAGATTGAGAATGGCGAATAATATGAAAAAAATTACGTAAGTTTACCAGTTTGAGCTTTTTCTGTGAGGCTTCCCGGAAGGTTTTTAGGATCTATTTATAGAGGGTCTGATCAAGAGTTATCCAGTGAGGTAGCGGAAGACATCCAAATGGTGGCATGTAGTAAACAGTTCCTTCTGATAGAAGGCCGGCCGTGTAACTGAAAGTGCTTCTTGAGGTGACTAGAACGTCTGCAAAAACCATTGGTATAAAGCTATCTTCGATCGATTCGTTTAAGTGTAGAATAATATCTGGAGCTTCGAATGCTTTAAAATTTTCACGGTCTCCTTGAGAATACACATGGAAAAGCGGGTTTTTTGAAAAGTAATCACCCCTTAACTTATTAATGATAGTTAAAAAAACACTGTCTGGAGTATCAGTTCCATCTATACGATTATCGTGTGGATTTGGTCTTCTTACGTGAATGGCAATGTTAAATCTATTACTATCAAAATAATTATTTTTATCTTTATTAGCTCTAAATATCTCCTTTATTTTTTTTAAGGCAATGCTTTTTTCCAATTGAATGACATTATTTTGATGAAAGAAAAAAAATGCCGGTTCTTGCGGTATTATTGCATTGGTTTCTTTATTGATGTCAAAATTACCGATAAAATTAATAAGCCATTCTTTTTTTGCTAGAAAATCTTGATCGTTATCATAATTGTGCTCCATTATTGCAAATGGTGTGTAAGCGTATTTCATGTGATAGAGCTCGGCATAAAAAACACATGCTATAATTGCCCGAAATTGAGATCCGAATCCGTCTGTTCCATGAGAATTTGTTACGACTTGATTATTAAAAATAGGCCATAACTCCTGATGTTCTATTTCTCTATATGCACTATCATCGTGCGCGTGCGACAAAAAAAAACAAAATAATGAAATAATTATCCTCTTCATTTTTACTCTCCACTCTGATTGACTTCCAAAGTGAGCTTTTTTAGACGTAGAGATTCATAACCTAAACTCTCCTTTAGCGTCCTTTTTTTATTATCTAAATTTAAATATGTTAAATCTCACATTCTTTTGTCAACGCTTTGTCAATTAAATCTAAAAAAAATTAATAATTGAATGGACATTAATAGGGTTAAAATTGTTTTAAATGGCGAACTGTTTTGTAGATGCGGTAAGGAATATTTGACGTGAGCTACTATTAAACACGGGCTTGTGATTCTTGTGTATTGGTAGTTAAAGAAGTAGATATTAATTATTGTTTACGCGAAGACGTCATGTTTCAATTCATTGAAACATGAATAGATGGGCAGAGTAAACTTAGGGGATACAAAGCCCCGGCTTGTAAGCCGGGGCAAATGGTACAATTTCAATGATAATAAATTACGATAAGCATTTAGCGTCTTGTGTACGCTTGATATTCTCTAAGAAAGTAGTTTGGTAGATGTGCATAGGGACAGGAAAAATGTTCATCGTCTCCATCGAGGTATGCGACTTTCTCTGGTGGATAGCTGTGCTTAATTGTTTCTAAAAACATACAGCCTTTATGGGTGTGTGTGTGAATAATAAGTTCGAATTCTTTTTGTTTTATGCGTTTTTCAATATTTCCTCTGTGTACCGGTAAATCAGGCAATATTTTTGTATAGGTAAATCCTTTGCCATAAAGCGGCTTGATATCGGGGGTATAACTTGTGTAGAGATAGTCTAATTTAGGGAAATCAATAATTTTATCGCCGGCTATTTCTTTTAGTCCTATAAGAACACACATTTTTAAGTAATCAGGGTAAGTATCTTCCATATTTGCCGATAAAAAGAGAATTTTTCCTTTTCCTGAATATCCCATTGCGTCCAACATATACTGAGCTATGCTACGTGTTGTTAGGTATTTCTTCGTGTAATCGAGTAGTTCTTGTAATACCTCGTAGTAGGCATTTTCATCAAATTTTTTATGATCTATTTTACCATATGATACGCCAGGAAGATTCATAGCCTTTTTGATGAGTTCCTTTGGAAATAAATGCATGGTATGAGAGGGGCACTGATCGATATCAGGAAAATAAGGAATACAGCCATTGGCAAGAATTTCATAATGGCGTAAACAATCCCACCCCCCTTTTTTCCAAGTGAATGCATAAAAAGATCGTTGATATTCTTTGTAATAATCTTCTTCATTGTCGTATATGTAGGTTGATAAATCACCCGGAATAAGAGAGGAAAAATCCTTGTCTTTTTGTGGTATGGTATCAATTATTTTTGCTTCCGAAATAGAGAAACTTATAGGAAATGGTCTGCCAGTTAGCGAGTAGGCCATAAGGATAAACAACAGAGTAATAAGCGTTTTCGTATTTTGCATAGATTCCTCAATGATGATTTACGAAATAATCCCTTAAAAAACATATTTTAATAGGAACGTTTTTTTAAGCAGTGCGGACATCATCATAAGCATTTTTTATAGTTTTTAAAGGGGTATAGACAAAACAACAAAAGGAAGGTTCTTTAACCTTGTTGATATATTTTTATATCATGATTTTTGACATAATCTGAATAACGAGGATTGAAATATGTTGGATCACTCGTATATGATGAATTATATTGTATAAAACCAATATTTTTCATATAAGTGTCGATATCTTTTGATGAATTGACGGTGTGTTCATAGAGATTATTTTCGGCTTCGATAGTTATATAAATAACTCTTTCTGCTAAATAATGTCCGGCACTTTTTACTATATCAAGATCAGCTCCCTGGGCATCAATCTTTATGTAGTCAATAACCGGATGGGAATCAAAAGGGAATAAATCAAAAAAAGCCGATAATGAAAAAATAGGAACCTCTATAATACGCTCAATAGGAAACTCTTTAGGGAAGTACAGACTTGAACAACCAGGGTCATTAGCTGTTATAAAGAATTTTATCATTGTATTGTTTGATAACCCTAAAGCACAGGGCATGAGAAAAAAGCTTTTTCCTATAAATTTTTTTTCTAATGGTTCACCGTGCCATGGGGATAGTTTTATTGCTCCTTGTAAAATTGAAGCTACCGAAGCAGGATTGGGTTCAAAGCCAAATACAAGTAAATTATCCTCATGAGAAAGCCAATATTGAGATATTGGTGCGCTATAAGAAAGACCGATATCCAATTTTATATGTTTAAAATGTGTTGGGATTTCTATTTTTTTATCAGACTCTCTCAAGGGAATAACAGTGAGTACCATCGCCTTCAAATCTTGAGATGAAGTATTGGTTGCTTTTATCGATAGTGTTGCGCTTAATGAATATCCTAGACAAAACAATAAACGTGAGAAATTAACTGAGCGTGAAGACATAGTATCCCTTTTTAAAATTACTATTAACCATTCTAAATTTAATGTTTTTGAATGGTAATTTGTTCGGGCCCTTTAACAGATTTTCTTTTGGCGACTATTAATCCATCGCCACCGTAACTTTGAGCAGTAGTATGTTCAGCAAGAATAGTAAAACCGTGTGCTTTTAAAAACATTAAGCAGGGTAAGTGGGCGTTGTCTTGGCCATGGGTTGATATAAAAAAGAAATCAATTTTATCAAGATGTTTAATGGTAGTTTGTAACATTGCGTATTCGGCTCCTTGTATATCTGCATGTAAAATGTTGACATGCAGAATTTTTTCACGTTCTATGAAATCATCGATAGATATGAATTTGGCATTGGTTATATCTGGTTCAGCCTCGGTCATTATTCCAGCAAAGCCTTGTTGAAATATCCCCGTTTTATTATTAAGTTCAAAGTTTTTTATGCCTGTTTGAAGCCGGCGATAACTTGGTTCTATTAAATAATTTTTAGCATCTTTAATTTTTGATGAGAACCAAAGGGAATAATAAGCCCAATAAGACCCAAGTTCTATCATGGTAGCTGCCTCGGGTATATATTTTAGGACTTCATAAAAACATTTTTCTTCTTGAGGCTCATGATGTCCCTTAAGCCCATAAATAACATCGGTAATCCATTGGGCGTCATAGTAACTGTTGAGGGTTATTTTGACTCCGTTATGCATCAGTTGGTAAGGGGTTGTTTTATCATAAAATATTTCTCCAGCACCAGCTATTTTTGGTATAGAATCACAATCTTCTCCTTCAATAGACAAAAGCGCTCTTTCCATTTGGTAAGAGGGATCTTTTAGGTAGGAGGGATTTGAGAGCATTTTTTGAGTACATAATTTTTTGTGATTATGCATCTCTTCTTGTGAATAAACAATATAGGGGTAGCTGTCGTTTGTTGTCTCTGCCCATATACATAAGGGTAGAATAATTGATATATAGTATAGTATCTTTAACACGTATGATCCTCTGATTGATAGAACGTGAATTTTATTGACAAAATTACCATTTTCATAACATCTTTAACACGAGTTAGCAAAATAATGTTTCAGAATTTATATGTCTGTGGGAGTTAATGTGAAAAAAATATTATTGTTCCTTGCTTTTCTTATTTCTAATCTATCCCTCGTTTGTGGTATTTTGCAGGCAGATACGGAGAAACTGCACTATAATTTAGTTGATGGACTTCCCGACATCTATATCCATCCTAATTCAGAAAAAATTGGGCATACGTGGTCGAATGGTACTGTATGGGAAAAACATTTGATACAAAAATTTTATTCATTATTGCCATCTAATGATTTTTTCGTAGCTATTGATCTTGGTGCTCAAACTGGTTGTTTCTCGTTGTTGGCTAAATATTTTCCCAATTCGCGATGGTATTCGTTTGAGCCTCTTCAGGAAGCTGCTGCTACTTTAAAAGAAAATTTGGTTCTTAATAACATTAACAATGTTATTATTCATCAAATGGCTGTGTCTGATTTTTCTGGTAAGGCTAAGCTGAAAATGCCGGCCATGAATGAGTGGGGATTAGCAACAATTGGTGAAAAACCATTAAGATTTGACACCGTTATGGAGAGAGAAGTTGAATGTATTGATTTAGATAGTTTTATTGCTGCTCAGCATATTGGGAAAGTACATTTTATGAAATTGGATACAGAAGGTTCCGAACTATCTATTCTTCGTGGTGCCAGAAAGATGATTATGAGAGATCATCCGATAATGATTATGGAATATAACGAAACCAATATGAAACAATGTGGAATTTTGAAGAAAGATGTAGATAAATTTCTGTTGGAAATGGGTTATACGTGGAAGCTTGTAAGCAGTGAAGATATTTTGTGTATTCCCCAATAAAGAGGAATTATGAAGAAAGTATTTAAGACTGTATCTGCTCTTTGGCCATTTGTTATTAGCGGTATGTTGTTCGCGGATAATTCTTTAAAAGAGTGTTGGGTTGATTTTCATAAGGCCATGGCGCCAGGCTATGCGTATGGTTATAGTGAAGATCTTGTTGAAAGAGATATTCACTGGAAGCTTTGTAAAGAGCGTTATGATAGACATATACTTCATGCAGACTCCTTACCTACAGAACCACGTATACCTAAAATCATTCACCAAATTCAACTAGGTAATCCCTTCCCAGAAAAGTACAAAAAGATCCAAAAAACATGGCAAACCCTCCATCCTGACTGGGTCTATATACTCTGGACAGATAAAGAAGTTGAGGCTTTTGGGTTGACCAATAAGGTTCAGTATGATCATGCAACAAATTATGGCGAAAAGTCTGATATAGCCCGCTATGAGATCCTTTATCGTATCGGTGGATTATATGTTGACACCGATTTTGAGTGTCTCCAACCGTTTGATATTTTCCATTACTACTGTGACTTCTATGCAGGGCTTGGGTTTGGTAATTGTTTTGAGGCCTTCAATGGACTGATTGGATGTCGTCCAGGGCATCCGATTATGAAATACATCATAGATAAAGTTGGCAAAATAAAACATTTTGGTAACTGCTCTTTGTCAAATACAGGCCCCTATTTTTTTGGGATTTCTTGTTATGAGGGAATGAAATCATACGAAGGTCCTGCTGTGTTATTTCCTGTTACCTATTTTTATCCATGGCCACATTTTGTTCGTAATATAAGTGATAAAAAAACGATTGAGAGCTTTTTAAAACCTGAATCATATGCTCTTCATTATTGGGCTGTATCTTGGCTGCATTAAACAATTGTGCAATATTCAAAAATATTACCAAATGTTTTCTGTACTTCAGTAATTACTACAGGAGTATCAATAATTACTACTTTTTTACCTTGTTTTGCTAATGCAGCTGCAATAACCAATTTTTGAGATTCTTCAATAATAGGAACCTTACAATTATCTTTATAGGTAACGTTTTCAAAAATGTATTCACGGTTATTTTCTGCCAGTAATTGATTAATCATAAATTGTGTATGTAATTTATTTGAGATATCAGTTGCTTGTGGTATTAATGGTTCAATGCCAACTTGCTGAGCATAACTTCCTAATGCACGATTATCACGCGGAAAACAAGGCCCTCCAAAACCCAATCCTGGTCTAAGACATAAAGAACCAATGCGCTTATCCCCACCAACTGCCTTAAGTATTGCAAATTTATCTGCTCCTGGTGTTTTATCTGCAATATCTCCAATCATATTAGAATAAGCAATTTTTGTTGTGATGAAACAATTTATTGCGAGTTTTGTGATTTCAGCGCTATCTGGACTTACTCTGAAAATGATGGGATTATTTACACAAGTTTTACGATAAATAGCTTCTAACCTATTGCCAGCATCTGATGAGCCTTCACCAATTAACACGATATCAGGATTTTGAAATCCATAGATAATATTACCTTGAGCAATAAATTCAGGATTGTAGCTTAAGGTTGTGTTGATGCAATCTCTGAGGAGAAAATTTCCGACGGTGCGGATGTATCCAGGAAAAATTGTACAACCTATAACAATGTGCTTGTTTTCTACTTTTCTTTTGTTAATTTCAGTTAATATATTTCCTAATTTACTGTGGTCATATGCTTCTTTTGAAGGAGTTGAAGGGGTATCGACCATAATATAATAGATATCAGAAAAATTCAGCCCTTCATCAAGTGAACATGTTGCTCTAAAATTACTACTTTTTAATAATAGCTCGTCAACTCCTGGTTCTGGCGAATGAAGTGTTTTATTGTTAATGGCAGCTATATAAGTAGGGTTGATATCGATTCCCAAAACGTTATATCCTGCTTTTTCAAGACATAGTGCTGTACATAATCCAAGGCGACCCACACCAATGATGGTTATATTGTTTTGAGCTTGTAAGCAAGAGAAACAGAGTATCATTAGCCATGTCTTATATGTCATGGTATCTCCTTAGTTTTTAAAAACGCAGACTTAAAACATGATGTTGATTTATTAAATTATAAACATTCAATTCTTCTTTGCCTTGATAAGCATATGCCATCCAAGCTCTGATTCGAGTTCTTTAAAAAAATCATCAGATATATTTTGAAAACAAGCTTCTTTTTCATACTCATAAGCTATATATTTTTCAATATTCCAAGGGAAAATATGAGTTTTAGTTATGTCTAAGATTTTGAATTCAGAGAATAACCTTTTTGCACCTTCTAGCGTATAAGAATAAGTAATAGGGCAACCAGTTTGCGCTTCAGAATATGCTGATATTAAATCATCTAGCGCACTAAAATCCCATATTCCTGTTTCTCTCATTAAATAGAATAATTTGTAACTGATTTTCGAATATACCATCATTCTTATTTCACCATCATCTTTTAGAAAGTTTTTACATTTAGCCAGAATTTTTTCCGGATGGGGTGAATGGTGAATAACTCCAAACGACCATATGAGGTCAAATTGTTCTTCGTTTGGCAAGAGATTATCAAGGTCCTCGGCATTGCCTAAAACAAAGTTTGCGCTGAGCCCATATACCGCAAATCTTTTTTTTGTTATTTCCAAACTTTCGTTAGATAATTCAATTACGGTAAGGATTGCACCGTTTCTCGCAAAATTTATTGCTTCAGTTCCTATACCACAACCGATTTCTAAAACATGTTTTCCTTGCCATTTTTTAAAGTCGGCAAAGAGAGGAATATGCGGTTCTATAAAATATTTTCTTTTTTCTACCTCTTGAAAATATTCAAGGCTTCCTAGTGGTTTATTGGAATGCTTTATATTACAAGGTCGTTTGTCCCAGAACTGTTTTACTTCATCGATAGATACGCTTGTAAAATCTTTACCTTTTAGTGGGGCTAATAAAATCAAATTACACAGGATATATAATGAATATCTTGAATGCTTCATACCTTTTACCTAACAGTTATTTTTGTTGAAAAACTCCTCTTCGAGATGGACAGTATATTGTTTGGGTTAAATTCTTTGCCAATGGGTTATTTTATTAATGAGCAAACGGTATCATGATGGTATAATAAATTTATGCGAAATGGCAAACAAAAAATTCCAGTGTAAAAATTGATGGGTGTGTATCACATAAAATTTTGCAAAAACGAATAGTAAATCATATGAAAAAATTTTCATATATATTGTTATTTAATGGGCTATTTTTATTAACTGAAGTAAGTTTTGCCGGTGAGAAATACATTGAACCACCGTTCAATTGGCGTGATGGGGTTGCGGTAGATGATATTGATGATTTTTTGTTTATGCATGAAGTTTTAAAAACATTGCAACGAACTGATAATCCTGCCTATCATGCAAATCTTGCTTTATTTAATACAGATCTTTCTGGAAATGATTGGCTGGAACATGGAAAAATAGCTGTCGGGTTGGGTTATAACTGTACTGTTGCGATTCAATTAAGTAATGAAAGATTGCGGCATAGGGCTTTTCCGTTTGATTGGTGTGAATCAACTATTGATGGAGTTATTAAATGTATTAAAGATGATTTTAAAGATTTTTTACTTTTAAAAAATCTGAGACCTGATAACCATGTTCGTGTTACTGATATTCTTTATGGAATTACGATAGTACATGATTTTCCATTTCAGCAGATACTTGATTTTGATTATTCAAAAGTGAAAGAACTGTATGGTCTTGAGTCAAGTACAGAATTAATCAGAAAACAATATGCTGAGATGCATGAAAAATTTATACGAAGAATTGAGAGATTTAAAAAAACCGCTTCTTTCGGTGGGAAAATTTATTTTATACGATGCGGTTCTATAACAAAGGAAGAGTCAATAAATCTTTTAAATGTGTTAAATGAAAAATTCGAGAAAAACGACTTTGTATTGGTTGTCATTAATAACACAAATCAGTTTAAAATTCCTTGGAATATTCCAAAATTAAAGAATTTTTATTTACCGGAATTTTGCCACGATAAAGGACTTTTAACCAAAATATTTAAAAGCGTTGGTCTAATTGAATAACCATGTGGGATTACTTGTTTCAAATTTTTTGTAAAATATGGGGGTTTTGAAAGTTTTTATTTTTAAATTCTTAATCAGGAAATTAACCTCATGAACAAGACGGGATTATTTTTATTTTTTATACTATTTGTCTTAGGAAGTTGTGTTGTATTAGGTTCGCTTAAGCATAAAGGATTAAACGGTATGGTCCGTGTAACAACAGATTCGGGATTAATGTACGAGATTATTAATGAGGGTTCGGGTGATCTCCCAAAGAAGGGCCACATAGTAACGGTTCATTATACTGGCTGGCTTGATAATAATGGTGAATTAGGCAAAAAATTTGATAGTAGTGTTGATCGTGGGCAGCCATTTAGTTTTGTTGTAGGACGCGGACAAGTTATTAAGGGATGGGATGAAGGGGTTATCTCGATGAAAGTTGGCGAAAAACGACGCTTAATTATACCTGGACATTTAGGATATGGTTCTTCCGGTGTTGGTATGGTTATCCCGCCTAATGCAACACTCATTTTTGATGTAGAACTATTGAAGATTAATTAAATAATTTTCAAATGATCTTTTCACAAAAGAGCTCTGTAATAGGGCTCTTTTGTGTTATTTATAAAGATTGTTTTGCTTAGATGGTTAGACTTGTACAGGGGATTGCTCTATGGTATACGAAGTACTTTTTACAGGGATTATTGTATAGATAGCAAAGAGGGTAGTAGCTATGTTAAAAAGATTTTCAATAGTACTTGTTTTTATTTTTAGTGTGGTGTGTTGTATTGAATATGTAGGTGCAACTTCTTTGGTTTATAACATAAAAACACGACGAACATTTGCGGCGAATTTGGGTACTTTATTGGGAAAAGATCATGCCTCGGTGTGGGTAACTTCCGCTGCTCCCATTGTAAATACGCGTAGTCGCCATATTGTTGAGGACAGGCTATTGCTTGATGTTCATGAGAAGAACAAAATAGGGGGATCCATTTTTGATTTTAAATATGTTCCCAATAGAAATTGGTGGGTTGAGGTAACGACAGCCGTTGCAAAAGAAACCACACATGTCAGTGGATCAACATCGTTTATTGCTTCGCGTAAAGGATTTGATGACCTAGTGTTCTCGGGTGGCGGTAATTTTTTCCCCAACAAAGAACTTCAATTCTCAGCGTATGCCCTTGCTGGATTTCCTCTACAGAGAACAGTTACGCCCTACGAAGCTGAAGGTACGCTTGTTGGAACCCGTTTTTTTAGTGTAGGAGCAGGTGCTGAGGGGTCTTATAGTTTTATAAGTACCAGAGAAAATATGTTTGCCGGCCTTTGCCAGATGAGGTTTGTACACTTTTTTAGTAGAGAATGGTATCCCATTTTACCACATGATGCTTCGATAGAGCCAGGTAATGTAACGGATCTTCTTTTATCTGTGCGTTATCGCTATAAGAAGAGTTTCTTAGAGGGTGGTTATAACTTGAGTATTTTCTCTCAACAAGCAGTTCACGGTGTGACCGAAACATATGAAAGTGATTTGTTTTTGCGTAATAGTGGCTATGTAACAGTATCTCACGCCTTTACGAAACCGCTTTTATTGCCTGTTCCCCTGGTTATTGGTGCGGGGATGTCAGTCGGAACCTTAAAACTTTTTGATACAAAACTTTTATCTTTTTGGCTGTTGCTAAGTGGTTTCTTTTAAAAATAGTTAAGGTTATTATTTTTCTGATGATTTTTTAGTCATTTCCTTGACAAAAGAGGGTCATATTAAATAATATTCAGCCGATTATGTAAATTTTTTTGATTTATTAGTTAGGTATAAAAATGAAACGATGCAATTTTTTTATTTTAATATGTATTCTTTTATCGCAGAATATTACTTTTCCTCAGAAAACGGCTCTTATTTGTGGTGCTGGGGGATTTATTGGTAGTCATCTTGCAAAAAGACTTAAACAAGAGGGATATTGGGTTCGTGGGGTTGATTTAAAATATCCTGAATTTTGTGTAACTGCCTGCGATGATTTTATCATTGGAGATTTGCGTGATCCTCATATTTGTCAACAGGTTGTTACTTTACAACAAGAACCTGTTTATTTTGATGAGGTATATCAACTAGCTGCTGATATGGGAGGGATGGGATATATTTCAGCACATGATGCAAAAATTATGCATAATTCCGGTCTTATTAATATTAATATGATCGAAGCGTGTCGAGTTGCAAAAGTGAAGAAGATTTTTTATTCATCGTCTGCTTGTATTTATCCAGAATATAATCAACTTGATCCACAAAATCCTAAATGTGCAGAAAGCACTGCTTATCCGGCAGCTCCAGATACAGAATATGGTTGGGAAAAATTATTCAGTGAGCGTTTGTATCGCTCATATGCAAGAGATTATGGTATGAATATACGTATTGCGCGATTTCATAATGTTTTTGGGCCAGAAGGAACATGGACTGGTGGAAGAGAGAAAGCTCCTGCTGCCCTTTCTCGCAAAATAGCAGAGGCCCAAGATGGAGATACCATTCCTGTTTGGGGTAAAGGCGATCAAACCCGTTCGTTTTTATATATTAATGAATGTGTTGAGGGTGTACGTCGTCTAATGAATTCTGATGTCACAGATGTTATTAATATTGGTTCTGATGAAATGATTTCTATTAATGAACTCATGCTTTTAATAGCAAAAATTGCTGGTAAAAACATAAAGATTATTAACGTTGCTGGTCCCGAAGGTGTGCGTGGTCGTAATTCAGATAATACTTTAATTAAATCTAAATTAGGGTGGGCTCCATCTGCAACCTTAGAGGCTGGTTTGAGAGAAACTTATCCATGGATTATGGAACAGGTTAATAAAAACAAGCTTTTTGCTCAGCGTATTTAATTCCTCACGTGTTGCATTTCAAACTTGAGTGTGAGATAAATTAGATCAATTATGAATTGGAATAATGAGCACGTATAAAAAAAGCTACCTGTTGGCTATATCATCTTGTTGTTATGGTTTCTCAATAAAACAGGTTCTGCCAATAGCGCTCCACTTAAGCCCAAGAGCATTAAGACGTGTTGGTTCGATGAGATTACGCATATCAACTAAGATATTGCCGCGCATTAAGGTTGTGGCTTGTTCCCAGTTGAGTTCCTTGAACTCATTCCATTCGGTCATGATAATAACTGCATCTGCGCCAGTAACTGCTTCATAGGCATTTGAAGCGTAGGTGATTTCAGGAAAAAATTGTTGTTTCATATTACTCATAGCTGCTGGGTCGTAAGCTTGTATATGAGCGCCGCGCTCAAGAAGTTTTTTAATGGCGGTAATGGCAGGTGAGTAACGAATATCATCAGTGTTAGCTTTAAAGGCAAGTCCAAGAATGGCGATTGTCTTATCATCTACCTTGTTGTTCATGAGGTGTAGTAATTTTTCTGAAGCGATCTCTTTCTGATGATTGTTAGCAATGAGCGAAGCTTGTACACAGTGTAGATCAATACCATGTTGTTGCCCTATGCGAAGCAGAGCTTGACTATCTTTAGGGAAACATGAGCCGCCAAAACCTGGCCCTGGATTTAAAAAGAGGCTTCCTATACGTGTGTCGAGTCCCATAGCATAGGTAACAATTTTAGCATCTGCGCCAGTTGCATCACAGAGATTTGCAAGTTCGTTGGCGTAGCTAATTTTTAATGCAAGAAATCCGTTTGAGGCATATTTAATTGTCTCAGCGGTTGGTACATTAGTGAGTACCATTTTTGTGCCTTTATCACCTGCTTCTTTATAAACAGCTCTCATGGTTTGTAAGGCAGTTTCATTTTCTGCCCCTATGACAATGCGATCACTATACAAGAAGTCGTTAACCGCAGAGCCTTCACGCAAAAATTCGGGATTAGAAACGATAGAGAAACTGTGTGGATTAACACCACGATCTTCAAGCAATTTACGAATCCAGGTTCCGGTACCCATTGGTACGGTACTCTTAATGCAGATAATTTTTGGTTGTTCTATGGTTGGATTAATCATATCAATGACATTTTTGACATACTTAAGATCTGCTGTGCCGTCTTCATCCATGGGAGTGCCGACAGCGATCAATATAATATCGGCCTCGTTAATAGCGGTTTGTACGTTATCAGTAAATGAAAGTTTTCCTGCGATAACGTTGCGATCAACAAGCTCTTTTAGTCCCGGTTCGTAGATAGGAATTTCATTCTGTTTGAGCCTTTTTATTTTGTCTTTGTCTATATCGGCACAGATAACGGTATTGCCGAACTCTGCAAGTCCAGGACCAGAGACCAAGCCTACATAGCCGGTACCAATGACGGCGATTTTTGATGGGGTAGAGACAATAGTATAGGACATAAGAGTTGCGAGAAACAATACGGCTATCACGTAATTAGTGCGAATGAGTTTCATAAAAATAGATCTTTCTTTTTTAATTTTTTTTGCGACAGTTTGAGCATCCTACCGCAGGTAGAGAGATGAATCAACTTCTTTTAGTATTCTGGTATTGTTAGGGTGTTTTTTCAATTTTAGCTTTTTCAAGTAGGCATGTTGCGTATGGATGATTGTACTTGTGTAATCTGTCAGTTGAATATCAAAACAGTTGTTTTTACCATATCACCTATGTTTTTTGCACAATAAAGTTTTTTAGAATAGTTTTACATTCAAACTAAAGACAGTCAGAGAATTCTATCTATAAAAAAGGAGAAGGAATTTCATGAATAATACTCTGAAAATAATACTACTGCTCATCATAGGACAATCTGTGCACATAAGCTTTGCTCATGTGTATGTTGAAGGATATGTTGGCGGTATGGTTGGTCACTCAAAAATCTCGTCGCTTACAACACATGATACATATGCTATTCAAGATTTGACTGCTGTCTTTGATACTCCATCAAAAAAACTTTCACCGTCCGCGACCGGTGGATTTAAAATTGGTTGGTGGCCACATCATCGCGAGAATGTAGCTGATAAGAATAGATGCACGGCGTGGTGGGAGCACTTTGGGTGTTCTCTAGACACTCGTTTTAATCGTTTGGATTATGCCCATCATGCATATTCTACTGATGTGCTCTATAGCAGAGACTCAGTAGAAGCTATGGGAGAGACAGATATATATCTTTCCAGTAAGGGTCCATCGGTAACATTAGCCTTTTTATTAGCGTTTCGTTATGGCTTTTGTGCTACGGATAAAATTCCTTTTGGGCGCTTACAAGCCTATGTAGGTTTTGGCCCAGCAGGTCTATTTTTGCGGCAACAGACACGGTTGGTTGTTAGTCCTCATGAAGTTGACGGGAGTAATCTGGCGGTATTTTTAAAGAATACCTACACCATTGCTCCTGTAAGAACGCATTATAAAAGTGCGCCATGTTTAGCGTTTGATACAGGTATGCGCTTTCTTACTACCAGGCATATTTTTCTCGATTGTTTTTTCAATTATAGATATGCACCACTTCGAATTTCTTACGCATCACCACAGCTCAGCATGAAGCTCCATTATCATCTATGTAGTTTTACTATGGGTGCAGGGTACGAGTTTTAAAAAAGGAACATAGTTATGAACGTAATAAAAAAAAATACCAGATTTACTTTGATAGGTGTTGTGTTAGCGCTGTTAGTATCGGTAACATCGCTACAAGCATTTCGCTTTGTAGTCTATTCAGATTGCCGTGCGCCAAAGGTTGATTGGACTCAACCATTTCCTTACAATCTTTTTAATATAGACGTCCTTGGGTACATTAATTCTCAGGTTATGGAGCTTAGTCCTCGACCGGCATTTGTTATGGTTATGGGTGATTTGGTAAATAGGGCCTATCCAAAAGCTGATCCAAGCGTAACGAGCAACCTAGCCTACTGGAAAACATTTATGACTGAAGGCCTACCGGGTATAGATCTTTATGTTGGTGTAGGCAATTCTGACCTATATGGAAACACCTGGTGGACTGAACTAGATCTTCAAACAGAGTTTGCTCAAACGTTTAGTAATATGCCAGATAATGGCCCACAATCTCCCGTTGATTTTCGCCACATGGTCTACTCATTTGAATATGGAGAAGGGACAGAAAAATCTCTGTTTACCGTACTTGATTCTTTTGGCGTTTACTATGGTATGAGTTATACCTCTACGGTACATTGTGATAATGATTTTGATCCCTATCCATTCCCCAATGAACAAATTGATTGGTTTTCTGCACAAGCTGCGGCATCTACTGCCACTAATAAGTTTGTCTTTGCTCATGGGCCAGCTTTTTCTGTTGTCGGCTATCCGGTAGCACGCAATGTTAGAAAAATATGGGATATAGCGCTCAATAATAATTTTGATACGTTCTTCTGTGCGCATGAACATCTCTATTATCGCTGGAATATTAGTCAGAAAGGTGACCCTACTTCAGTGGGCAGTCTTATCCAAAATCTGACCGGAACAGCTGGAGCTCTTCCGGATACTGTTGCGAGTGTTAACGCTAATCCCGAAAACCGCATTTATTTTGGCTATAACTTTGTTGTTGTAGATGTAGATGGCTCTACTATTACCGAGCAAGCATACACAGTTGTCCCAGATGGCTCTGGTGGCTATACCACGCAGCTTTTTGATACGGTAACCATTGTTAAATGATGAGTAGTGAGATCGTAGCGGGCATCAAGAAAAGATCAGTTCTTTTGCTTATCTGGTATCACATTAATTTGGCGTCCACCAGTGGACGCATTTCGTACAGATGATATCAACTTTCCCATCAGTCAGCCAACTATCAAGAAAGTTTTGTTAAGCAGTTTGCGTGTACGATTAAGTTTCAAGGGAAAGCTGATTTTGCATTTATAGACGAGTTTTTAAAGATACCACGCAGCAAGATAGTATATCTGTATCTCAATAAACATGAACTTATGTGGTGGACAACAGGTAGCAAGGATTGCTCCTTATGAATCCATACCACTTAAGCAATAAATTCAATATCGTCTACAAAATTTGCTTGTGGATTACGCTCAAGAATGAGGTTTTTAATTTGTTCTTGGGCCTCAAAAATGGTACCTATACTATCTATTAGTCCACATTCAAGCGCCTCTGATGGTAAAAAAATCTTTCCTTCGGCCCATAATTTATAGTTTTCTTTTTCTATATTCCTATTGTGAGCAATAAGAGTAAGAAATAGATCATATGACTTTACTACACTTGCTTGCATAAATGCTTGCTGAGATTCGGTAAGTGGTGGAGCATAAGGGTTTTCTATGGCCTTAAATTCTCCCGCAATAAAAGCATTTGTAGAAAAATCAGCTTCAATATTACCTTTAACACGGGTGTTTTTGTATCGATCAATAAAAGCGCATACACCAATGTTCCCGATCTGGGATGCAGAATGAGCCATAATGCTGTCTGCAGCACTTGCAATCAAATATCCCCCAGAAAGTGCCTTGCTAGTTATTAAGGCTACAACCGGCCTTGTAGAAGAAAATTTTTTGACTAAGTCATGAACAACAGAAAACTCTCCTGCCGGACCACCATTGCTGTTAATAATAAGGATTAGACCAACCACATCTCGTCGTTTGGTTGCCATAAAAAGCTCTTGCGCAACATCCTCAAATGGTATTGGATCACATACGTAAATGTTTAAGACTTTAGGGGTTTTAGGAGCAGGCTTAGAAGGCCATGGCCAGCTAACGCAGTTTAATGAAAGATGAGTGACCATCAACAACAATGTTGTTTTTTTCATAAAAACCTCCAGAGGTAAAACAAACCGTTATCATCTATGTGTAAAAACTACCTCTTTTTAAATGAAAAAATTTTTGCGTCCACCAGTGGGTGCATTCCGTATAGATGCTATCAATTTTACCGTCAGTCAGCCAATTATCAAGAAGATTTTGTTATTATTGAGGGCGGTTCAAACTGTTTAAAACATTACAAGAAAAAAAGCCCAAAGCTTCAATAATTATGTCAACAAATCTCATTTAAGCATTGACAAGTTAAATAGCGCTCATGTTAGCCTCTGTTGTGGAGACTGACATGTCTAGATACTTTTTGTAAAACAATGAGTAAGGGAGGAGTAGATGTATGAGATGTTCTTTGTCTGGTATCGGCAAAATGTTTTTTACTATAGTTATCGCTGTTACTATTACAGTAACAGCTTTTGGTTATAGTAGTTCAAAAGCAGATGTTTTGCTTGATCAATCTTGTTCGACCAAACAAGATATTATTGAAATAAATGACATTGCTGATGTGTTAAAGTATACGAAAAATGTTGATCTTGTGGTGTCTGACATAGATGCAACATTATTGCTTTTTATATCAAAAGATGAAACTTCAAACCACAAAAGTAATTGGTTATCTAATTTTTTTCCAGCACTATTTGATAAACCTTCAAGGTTTATTCCATCTTCAGTAGAACAAGAAACGCCCTATGTAATCGAAACGTTAAGGGCACAGGGTATTCCGTTATTACTCTATACAGCCCGTAGTTGGCGTGTGCGCGATTTGACAGAAAAACAGCTATTTAAAGCTGGAATTGTGATAGATAAAAATGCCGTTTATAACAAACAGCTTGTTGTTCAGCCAGGAAAATATGTAGAGCGTGGTTTTGGGTTTGAGAATGGTATTTTATACTGGATCAGAAACAAAAAATATACGGGACAACCTGATAAATCAAAGGGGCCTCTCCTGCTTCAGTTTTTCAATACGATTAACTACCATCCGAAGAAAATAATCTTTATAGACGACACGAAAGAAAGAATTGACGGGCTAGCCCAGCTACTAAAGAAACAAGGCATTGAAGCAACTGTTTTGTGGTATCATGGTGCTAAGAAGAGACACGTAACCACAATGTACGAATACAGCGGAGTTTAGGGATTAGTTTTCAGTTTCGTTACCTGTTTTATATAAAAATAGCAGTGCTTTGCAAGACGAAATCCGATAACGCTTCTCTCTTATGTGCTTACCGTAACGTGGATGAAATGAGCTTTCAGTGTATCACATTAATTTGGCGTCCCTGAGGGGATTCGAACCCCTGTTTCCGCCGTGAAAGGGCGATGTCCTAGACCAGGCTAGACGACAGGGACGCGCGATGTGGTAATTGGCAATGCCAGGAAAGACCTGGTGAGCCGCGTTGGACTCGAACCAACGACCCACAGCTTAAAAGGCTGTTGCTCTACCACCTGAGCTAGCGGCTCGCTATTTACTTGGCATGAGAGCAAAATTTAGTGGAAATATCAAAAATTATATACAAAAAGAGTACAAACTGACGGCTCTTTTGTCAAGGAAATACTCGTATTCATGAGCTCTTTGATGTTTTTTTACAAAACCATAAATCTTTGAGCAATGAAGCAATAGATTAGCAATCCTAGTACGTCCATAATCGTTGCTAAGAAAGGGCCTGCTGATAATGCAGGGTCAAGGCGTAATTTTTTAAGAAGTAAGGGGATAATACCGCCAAGCATAGTGGCAACGAGTACGATTATGCCAAGGGAAAAACTGACAATCAGATTACTGGTAAGGTCTTTGCTTTGCGTAAGTTGAATTCTAATGAATGATACTACGCCTAGCACAGAGGCAACTGAAAGAGCCATTAAAAATTCACGCATAAGAAACCTGCGTGCTGTCTGTGGGTTAACTTCACCTGACATGATTCCTTGAATAACCAAAGCTGATGTCTGGCTGCTGCTGTTTCCTCCGGTGCCGATGAGCATGGTGGTAAAACGAGCAAAAAATCCACATAAAATTGCTTCGTAGTACTGAATAATTAAGGTAGAAAATGTTTGTAGTAGCAACAGTGCTACAAGGATTGATGAACGTTGATAAAAAAGAGAAAAGAAGGATGTTTCAAAATAGGTATTTTTTATTGGTGCTAAAGCAGAGATTTTGTAGACGTCTTCTGCAGCCTCTTGCTCAATAATTTCAACCAACGTCTCACTCGGAATTATCCCGAGGAAGACATTGTTATCTCCAACAACGGGAACAGTCGTTAATTTATAGTGAACCATCTGATGGGCAATCGTTTCCCTGTCTTCGTGCGCAGGAGCAATGAGTTCTGTTTCACGTAAAATAGAGGAAAGTCTTGTTTGTGGCTTTTTCATGACTAGATCTTCAAGATTAATGTGTCCAACAAGCTGATTATCCTGGTTGGTTACATAAATCTGATGATGGAGTTCTTGCTTTGGTTGAAGTCGCTGAAGAATTTGAAGACTTTTTTCTACCGTAAAATCTTGCATAAGAGTGAGGACATTGGTGTCCATCATGCCCCCGGCAGATTCTGGATTAAATTGCATGAGTGCAAGAACTTTTTCCCTGTCTTGCGTATGAAGGAGTTTCAGATAAGTCTTTAGTTCTTCGTCAGATAGTTCATCGAAAAAGTCGGTGAGTTCGTCAAGCGGTAAGCTATTTAAGAGATGGCTTCTGTCGTGATCATCCAAAAAAGATAAACAGAAGAATTTCATGGAATAAGAAAAATGAGAAAAAATTTCTAATTTAAGCTGATCAGGAATCTTAAGAAAAATACGTTGAGTACTATCACGATCGACATCGCCCAAAAACTTTGCAATATCAGCATGGTGTAGATTAATAAAATCATGCCAAAGATGCTTTCCTTGTGGTGTATCTTCATTTAGAACGGCGTCGATATGCTCGAGCACTTGAGAGCATATTTTTTCTGACATCATTGCCGTACTCCTGAGTTTTGAAAAAAAGCCTTTATTTACCTGCTTAAGTCTCAGAGTAACGTATTCCACCTAGGCTGTCTATTTGACCTTTAAAGCCTGTATTACTACGCTGATATTAAAAGAGACATTACCGGATTTTTTTATGATATATAAAGCTCCTTTGTTACCAAATACAACGATTACGATCCGAGTTGCCGAGCCTGCTTTACGGCTTGATCATCTTTTGGTTAAAAATTTTGACGGATACTCCCGTAGTTTTTTCCAGGGTTTAATAGAAAAGGGGCATGTCCGTGTTAATGGGGTAGTGGTAGCAAAAAATAGCAT
>Ga0172381_10002030_pt1 | contig 22991 bp, 40 predicted proteins | sample Leawel6488metaG_FD_119754 | JGI IMG/M metagenome (GOLD analysis project Ga0172381, IMG submission 119754) | Leachate microbial communities from a municipal landfill in Southern Ontario, Canada - Leachate well 64-88 metaG | ecosystem: Engineered > Solid waste > Landfill > Unclassified | place...
AAAGTGAAAGACGAACGAACGATATAAGGAGAAATTACGATGGACAACGAAAACCAACTTGAAAACATGCTGCACGTTCGAGTCGAAGGAAGGTCTTACGACGTTCCCTTGGCGGAACTGAATATTGGCGACAATAGCTCGGATGCCGATATCCGCAATGCTGCCGCCGATTGGCTAGGCATCCCTCAAGGGAAGCTACGGGCTTTTGCTGTTGATCGTAATGGTGAAACTAACACCCTTACACTCCGACCGGAGGCAGTTTTCGGCTAAAAACAAAACAACAGAACAAGCCCATCCCATACCGGCCCAGCTTACAAACAGAAACTTCCATATCGTTTCCAATCAAAGCTGACCAGACTTGGATGGGCTATTTTTATTTAGAAAGGGATATGAAATGAACGAAAATACCGAACAAGATGTGCGACTCCGAATTCTCAACACTCTATTGACCACGCCTCACCGTGATCTGGCCGCTATTTATCCAGAACACCAGCGAATGATTACCGATGATCCTCGGTTCTATTCGCAATTGGCGGCTTGGTATAATGATACCGGCGAAATTCGTGACCACAAAGAAATGTTTATTATTTCTTTGTGTCTGTCCAAGTTTGACGGGCACCGAGAAGTTGGTTTGGCCATGTTGCGTGAGCTTCCGCCCTATCAATTGACACGGGTATTGAAGTTCATTTTGGGCAACTATATCACCGAACGAAAGCCGAAGGCTGCCGCACCGGCACCCGCACGCATGGTTCGGGGTCGTAGAGTTGCTGCCGCACCGGCACAACCGGCTGCTCCTGCCAAGAAAGTCAAAACGGGCTTGTTCCGACAATTGCCCAATTCCGTAATGACGGAAATCAATCGTTATCTGCAAGAGCGAGAATTGGATAAAGATTGGTTCGATAGTGTCTGCGTTGGTGCTCGAAAATATATGAAGAGTTTGTATGCTTTCGGACACCGCAAGCCGACCGACCGGGCTCAAGCCGTGTTGTTCGATGATAAGCCGCCTGCTGATTCCAAAGCGTTCCTAATCAAGGAGTTGGCCAAGGCAACTTCACCGACTGACCAAGCCCGAGTGATCGTGGAAAATAAAATTCCGTACCGGATTGCCAGTACGGTAATCGAATCCATGACACCGCCTGTTATTGCGGCTTTGTTGGAAGTAATGACTTCGCAAGAGTTGGTCAACAGCATCGGCAGCTTGAAAAAGCGTGGCGTGTTCGACAACCCCGATCTCAAGCAATTGATTGAGGAAAAACTTGTTGTGGCCAAGGGCGATAAGCGAATGGCTGCATTGAAATCCTTGGAAGCCGTCAAGGCGGCACCTGGAGTTTCGGATGAAGTAAAGCAACAATTGGAAGCCGTTGCTGACCAACAAATTAAGTCCAAGGGTCGTATCAGTCGCCCCACGGCTTTGTTTGTGGACAAGTCGGGTTCTCAAGCCGCTACCATTGAATTGGGCAAGCGAATTGGCTCCCTATTGTCTACGGTTATGGAGGATGGTGTTCCTTTGTATGCGTATGCTCAAGATACAATCGCCTATCCCATCACTAGCCAAGGAAAAGACTTGGCAGCTTGGGAGAAAGCATTTGAAGGCATCCGTGCAAGCGGTTGGACTTCCTGCGGCGTTGGCTTGCAGTTTATGCTACAAAAGAAATACATGGTCGAACAGATCATTTTGGTAACGGATGAAGGGGAAAATACTGCTCCCAAGTTCTTTGACATTTATCAAAAATACTGTCAAGCCTTGAATGCATTCCCCAACATTTGCATTGTCAAGACTCCTAATGCTACGGATCAATTGGAGCAAGAAGGTCGAGTCAAAGGCATCGAAGTAGACGCTTGGCAATTTACCGGCGACTACTACAGCTTGCCTGGACTGGTGAAATTCCTGTGCAAGCCCAGTAAGCTTGACTTGCTCATGGAAATCATGAGTTGGCCTTTGCCGAAGAGAAAAGTTGCGTAGTGAGCTTTGCGAACTTGTCTGGGAAGCCCTGGGGATTGTCCCCAGGGCTTTTCTTATTTACAAGATGCGTTTCTGGAGTATAATGGTTATAGAGACTGTGCAGAAACAAAAATCCGTGAAAGGGTACAAAATAATAAGTAGCAATGTTGAAATCGCTATACTGAGTTAAAGCGGTCGTGAACAGGGTGGAAGGGCGATAGCCCCGAATTGAAAGCCCCAATGTCTACTTATCACAGTCTTACATTGATGCAGGTCGGATAAAGAGGTTGGCGGGAAAGAAATTTAGATGGACAAGAAAGAGAAAAATTGTTGAGATTTGGTTGGTGGAATTTTTATAAAGCAACAGTTGCCAATTTTACAGTTTGCAAGATACCAGATGAGAAACCTCATTTTGTTTCTAAAAGCGGCTCGGCATACTGGGATTTAGGGGACAGAGTGGTGCGGTGGAGCGATCACTGGGGTGTTTGTGCCTCTTGCTACTGGCAATTGTGGGGTGAAAGCGAAACAGCATTGTGCGGAGAATGTTCTTACGGAGATTTCAGAAAATGTCCTGGTTAATTCATTTGAAATGGTTTTTATTTTTTGTTTTGCTCCTTGCCGGATGCTCTCCTGAGCCGCATTATAGCAAATTAAAAAACATTGACCGTGTTTTGATGCATGAGCCATCCCGATATTCCTTCCTAATTAATGGGAAAATGCACACTTACCCGGTGTGTGCAGACAATGTAAAATTTGTTTTTGATGTCAGGGAAAATGAAAAAGTGTGGATGGAAGGAACTATTGCCACAAGTTACTATTTAACGATGACAATTCATCTGCATTCACCCAAAGAAATCAATGGAGCGGGCTGGGACGCAGGAAAAAACGGCAGCGGGCAGACAGAAGCTATCGAATAACATGAAAAAAAAGAAAACGAATATTCACAGTCTGATCGATAAGCTCGCCGCTGAGGAAGATCAATTCCTTCAATCAGAGTTTTTGTCCCCTGTGCTCAAGGGGCGAGCGGTCAGAGTTCGTATTTCTGGCATTGTGATGGAAATGCGTGTAGTGCCTGTGAATTTTCAGGGTTGGGGTGTTTTCAAGCCTACCACCCGTCGTTTGGCCAAACATGTGCGTGCCCCGTCCATGATGGAGCGAAGACAATACTTGGCATTGTTTCCTACTATGAAATTTATTTTGCACCATCAAAATAAAGATTTGTGGTATGGAACCCTTGCTCAGGCAGATGCCAGATTTAACATTTCTGGGTCCGTGCCGATTTATTTGTCTGAGGAAGTGCAATTGTTTGATACTGTTTGTGCTCGTTTCGATGGACAGATTTGTTGGTTTGATGAAGTAGACCCTCGCAAAAGTCCGAAAAGCGGAGCATATTTGCGAGAAATGTTGACTACATTGGCCAAGCCAGAGAAGCTGGATTTGGATATTGTTTCCAAGCAAGAATTGGATGCATACCAAATCGCTTATAAGGTCGCCTATGAAGCCAGCGAAGAAGCCAAGATGGCACAGGCAGGCAATCGTATCAAAGTTGCCCTAGAGCGTGCTGGTGCTGATTATAAAAGCCACATTGAGCGTGGAGACAGTTTCACTATTGAATATCAAATCGATGGAAACCCTCATCGTTCAGTTGTTGACAAAAAAACTTTATCAGTAATTTCTGCTGGTATTTGTTTGTCGGGCTATGACCGTAACTTTGATCTTCAAAGTCTAGTAGGTGTTATCCGAGAGGGACACCGCCGTGACCATATTGTAGATACCTCTGGTCGTGATACGTGGTATTGGAATCAATACGGCCATAATCGTGGCAACGAGCCAGAGCACGATTACGACGACGACGACGACGATTAGTAAATCATGACTGAAATAGAATACAATCACGAATTGGCTTGTGCAAAAGGTCTGCAAGATACTGTTGATCCACTTTCCCAATTGCTTTATTATCAAGCACTGGAAAGGTGTCGAAATTATATTATCGAACAGAAGCAAAAGGAGCAAGAAAAGAAATGAGTCAGCGTGATATTGATCGTATTCAAAAACTGATGCGGCACATTCACGGTGTTCAGGAGAATTGCGTAATTCTTGCTGAAAGACTGATGGAGAATGGAGAGTTTAAGCTTGCCAAAACGCTGGTGGCAAATTCTTTTCTTCACGATAATAGCAAGTTTTTTGGTGCTGAATGGGATCATTTATCAATAGAGAATCCAGATAAGGCTGCCTTGAAACTCGCTATTATGCAGCACAATCATACGAATAAACACCACCCAGAATATTGGGATGGCGGAATTAAAGGAATGCCCCGCATTTATCTTGCCGAGTTGGTGTGTGATTGGAAGACCCGTTCCGAGGAAAGGGCCACTTCCTTGATGGAATGGGTGAATGATGAGGCAATGAAAAGATTTAATTTCACCAAGGATGATGTGGTCTACGGAACAATCATGATGTTTGTAAAGATGTTGGTAGCACCACCTTTGAAATCGTGGACAGAAATGTAATGAAAAAAATATTTTCTGGAAATGCCTCCCGCAAGTTTTGGAATGCTGTCAATAAGGCAGAGCCAACCGCTGGTGTTTTGTATGACTATGGTTGCAAAGCACAGGTCATGGAGGCAGAAGTGATTCGGTTGCGTGAAGAATTGAAACAATTTAAAAAGGGAGTGAGAAAAGTAACAAATTCAATGGATTTGGCACATTCATTGAAAAAGCTTGAAAAGAAAGAAAAGAAAAAATGAATGACAAGCAAACAAAAATTGATTCATTTGATGGTGAATACAGGTATTTGTCGAATTTTGCCATACTGTCCACGCCGGTAGTTTTGGATGGTGAAAAATATATTTCCACCGAACACGCTTACCAAGCTGCTAAATTTTTAGACCCGGCATTGCGTAAGCAAATTCAAGACGCTATTACCCCTGGAAAAGCAAAGAAGCTTGCGGCTGTATTCAAAAAAGCTGGACACCAACGACCCGATTGGCAAAATATTAATTTAGGGATTATGGAAGATTTGCTTGTGCAAAAATTCTCCGATCCACAATTATGCAATCAGCTTCTTGCCACTGGCAAGGCGGAATTAGTAGAAGGAAATTGGTGGCACGACACGTTTTTTGGGGTATGCAACGGAGTTGGGGAAAACCATCTTGGAAAACTTCTAATGAAGATCAGAGACCAATTTGACAAATTATAAGAAAAGAAGGAAATTAGTGGGCAAATAAATTAGAAAGCTACTATATAATTGTATGGAAGCAATTATATACAAAATAATAAATGATCTTAATGCAAAGGTCTATGTTGGGCAAACTTGGAAAACGGCAGAAGAAAGGTTCAAAAGACACTGTGCGGAGGCAAGGTGGAATAACACCAAACTAATGCCGATTGTCCTTGCCATTCGAAAATACGGACCAGAACATTTTAAGATTGTGGTGTTAGAAAAATTAAATGGCACACAAGAAGAAATAGATGCCAGGGAAGTGTATTGGGGCTGTGAATTAAAAACCCTTTCTCCAAATGGTTATAATTTAAAACTTGGAAATGCCCGAGGCGTAATATCTGAGGAGGTTAAACGCAAAATATCCATCGGCAACAAAGGGAAAAAAGTAACCCAAGCAACAATTAAAAAGCTTAGATCGAGTCATTTAGGACACAAAGTAAGCAATAAAACAAAAAAGAAGTTATCGCTATTTAACACTGGCAAAACGCTTACAGAGGAACACAAAAACAAAATTGCCAAATCAGCCACAGGAAGAAAGTATTCGGATAAGTCAAAAGAAAAAATGCGAAACAAAAAATTGAAATTCGCATACAAAATAGCATCGCCAGATGGAGAAGTATTCGAGACAAGTAATTTGGAGCAGTTTTCAAGGGAACACAATTTGAATTCTGGGCATATGTGGAGTGTAGCTGCTGGCAAAATCGCACATTACAAAAATTGGAAAGTGTTGGAAAAGAAAACATTATGAATAAAGACCCGAGTTTAATTCCGAAGGGAATATATTGCTATGATACAAATGGCATTTGCCCTTATTGGAGCAAGCACCCCGACCACGCTGAACAAGAAGACGGCTATTGTGCATTTTTGGAACGTGGTGATTGGGAAGAAGACAAACACCCATCCGTTGCTTTGTTGTGGGATCAGGTTAAAGAGTGTGGACAAAACGAGTGTTGGGAAGAAGAAGAGGCACGCTGGGCAGCGACAGGCAATCCGTTTGCTGCATTGCGAGAAGCTATTGGTCCAGAGGCTTGTGAGAAATTTATCGAAGAGAATGTGAAAGAAATTGTAGAGTCAATGGACTGGGACATAGAAGAGTCAAAAGATTGTGTGTGCCCTGGTTGTGGTCGTCCTGAATTACACAAAATGTGCCCAGCTTGGGGTACAGAATATTACATGAGCGGGAAATTGTTTACTCAAGAACTAGAAGAACAAACCCGAGAACAACGTCAAGAAGCAATAAAACGACTAAGGGAAAAATAAATGAGACAAAATGAACAATCGTGGATTTTGACGGGCGGAAATCACAGGAGAATGTGGTGGGGTCATGTTTCGCACGAAAGCGAAGGGCACCCTGGCTCCGTGGATTTTCCATATAAGTGGGTCATGGATCGTGAAGAAAAATATGGGGATGTGGTTGGGTTTTATCACACGCACCCCGGAATGATCGCCTCCCCAAGCCCACGGGATGATGCTACAATGGCACAGTGGGTGTTGTCGTTTGGCAAGCCTCTCGTTTGTTTGATCGAAGGAGTCAATGGGCTCAAGGGTTATTTGTATTACAGCGATGAACAACCTCCAATTCCCATTCGTACTCTAAAGAGCTTTGGGCAACTAATTGTAGGAATTACACCCAAAAAGCCACTGGCTTGCTATGGCTTGGCAACACCTAATGTCGTTGTGGAGGATGACTTGACATTATTTGATGAAGAGGTTGAGCTTGGGGGGCATGCCATTGATTGGGATCAAGACTCTGCAATTAATTTGGGTGCTCTCCTAGAGAGCGAAGAGGTGGCGAATGAAATTGAAACAGACAAACCCAAGTGAAATAAAAACAACTGGTAAAACCAAATATCAGTATTTGGTGAAATATAGAGATATTTGGGTTGCTGGATATTTATGCTGCGGGCAAATTACATACCAGAATTTGAAGCATGGCTTGAATTTCGACCAAATCCCGACAATTGCAGTTTCAATCATATACAAATGCGTTACGATCCACATGATAAGATTTGGGGCACAGTTTACGAAATAGTGGAGGAAGAAAATGGCAACGAATAAATTCCATCATGAAGAAATTTACCGAGGCAAGGATTATGCCAAGAAATTGCAAGGTCTAATCACCATTTGTGGTGTAGGAGCCCTGGGTAGCAATTTGCTTGACAATCTTTCTCGACAAGGATTTGCCAATCTCCGTGGTATTGACAAAGATCGTGTCGATACTCATAATCTAAACACCCAGTTTTGGAATGAGCGGGATGTTGGAGCTTTGAAAGTTGCCGCCGCCAAACAGAAGGTGTTTGGCAACATTGGTGTTGAAATTGACACCGTGGACAAGGAATTGACCGCCGCTACCGTGGATAAAATGCTGCGTGGCTCAGCATTGGTGTTGGATTGTTTTGATAATAATGCTGCACGGCAAATTGTTCAAACCCATTGCCGGGCAAAGAAGATTCCATGTCTGCACACTGGATTATTTGAAGATTATGGCGAGGTTGTATGGGATGATCGCTACAAGGTGCCAAAGGACAGCGGTGGCGACGTTTGCGACTATCCCTTGGCTCGTAACATCATCATGTTGACAGTAGCGGCAGCCTCAGAGGAAATCCTTGATTTCTTCTTGGCATCATCGCCACGGCATCAATCATGGTCCATTACCCTGCGTGACTTACACATTAGTGCAATGCACTAGAAAAGAGGAAAAAATGGCGGAACAAACACTTGGCGAAAGAATTGATGACGCTACGGAAATTGGCATAAGTTTTGACACCACAGGTTCCATGCGACCGTGTATCGCTGATGTTCGCAAACATCTGGAAGAAACCTGTGAGGGTTTATTTGCAAATATTCCCGGCTTGAAAATGGCATTTATTTCTCACGGGGATTATTGCGATGGACAAAACTGCATCCGTGTGCTAAAGCTCACGAATGATCGTGCAAAAATCTTCGACTTTATTCGCAATGCACCTGACACATCGGGTGGCGATTGCGATGAATGTTATGAATTGGTTTTGCACGAAGCCAGGGATTTGGGTTGGACCCCCGGTGTGGCGGCGGCTTTCGTCATGATTGGTGATGCTGATCCCCACGATGTTAATTATCCGCAGAATGAAGGCAAGCTGAATTGGAGACAAGAATTGGCTGCCCTCAAAGAAATGGGTGTCCGTGTTTTCCCGTTGCAATGCCTGAATAGCGGAAGCAAATTCTGGGCTAATGTGGCTCAAGCTGCCGATACCAAACTAATGCTGTTGAATGAGTTCACAGGCGGCAAATCGGCAAGAACGATGGAAGCTATGGCTTTTGCGGCGGCTGGAAGCAAAGCCTATGCCGATTACGAATCGAGAACCTCTGCTTCTTGTGATGCCGATGAAGTTCACAACAGGGCCGTTCTGCGAGCAACATCGGCGGAATACGATGCATTGCACAAAACCGATAGCTAATATTTCGTCCTCACGGTGAGGACATTCTGTGTGTTTCAACCCCTAGCCCTAAGGAGTATCGTATGAGGTTGAATCTATTGTTTGCGTTTGTTGTTGTGTTGTGTGTTTGTTCAGTGGCAGAAGCCAGAGGCAGAGGTCGTCGCCAGCAGAGTTATAATGCCCCAACGACGGCACAGACCACTGAAGTGGAAGCAATAACAAATTATCCGACTGCTGCGGATAAAGTAGTGGTGGTTGATGGTGTGAAGCTTGCCGAAATTGAAGCCAACATCATTAAATTCACCAACGAAGAGCGGGCACGATATGGTCTTCCGCCTTTCGAGGTTGACAAGGATTTGATGCAGACCGCCAGAGGGCACGCTGCCTGGATGACTCGCAATCAGGCAATGGTGCATACGAGGCTCCCACTTGCTGAAAACATTGCAATGGGACAACCGCACAGTAGTGATGTGGTCAATTGTTGGATGAATTCGTCAGGTCACAGGGCGAACATTCTCAACCCAGGTCATCTACGCATTGGTGTGGCGGCTTTTCGTACTGCCAGCGGAGTAATCTTCTGGTGTCAGCAATTCCGAAATAGATAGTTCTGGAAAAGCTAAAAAGGCAGGGATTGAAAAATCCCTGCCTTTTTTTGTTTAGCTATCGACCACTTAAATTCTTTTCCACTTTGGAAGGTGCGTTCTGCCTTTTCGGTCAATAACCATTCTTTAAATTACACACTATCCACACCATTTACTCTCATTGATCCACCCACGATCAATTGCATTGTCTCGCATTTCATAAAACATAATTGGCAGGCCATCAGAAACAACCCAAGTCGCTGTTTCCAAGATTAAATAACTCATGCGACCTTCTTTTATAGCAATTCATCAAATATGGCTTTTACAGCATCTTTGTATTGGTCAAACTTGCCTAATTCATGACCACAAAAAGCTTCCCATTTCATTATCTATTTGCCTTTTTTTCTCGAAGTGTCCACCATCTTTCAATTATTTTTCTAGCTCTAACAGGGCACATTTTCCCTTCTTCAACATCCTTTAAACAATTGGCAATCCACTCATCGAATTGCTCAATAGTTCCTTGTCGGCGTCGATGCAGCGGTCCATCTTCAAATCCGTGTCTTTTCGCAAGCTTATCTCCATAAGCAAACTCAGATTGTAAGCCATTCTCAACAATGGCGTTATGGACATAAGTGCTCATTTATTTCCTTTTGGAGTCCAGCCGGTTCCTTTAAGAATAAAGCCAGTTCCGCCAGTAATCAATCGATGGACTTTTTTGCCGCACTTAGGGCAAATTTTAATGGGCTTATCATTCATGTGTTGAAATATTTCAAACTTGTGTTCACAAGTATCGCACTGATATTCGTAATTAGGCATCATTTTTTCTCTTTTTTCAGCATTAATTTAGCATATCCGTGTTTCTCTGGCTGGGTGAGTCCCAGTTTTTTGGCTATGTCATTAATGGCTTCAATTGCTCCTGCTTTAAATTCTTCTTTGAGAACCAGCATTTCAATTTCTACATATTTTCCCAATCCCAAAACTTCATCTAATGTTATGGTAAAGGTGGGTTCGCCACTATCGTTAGTTGGTGTAACCACGGCTGATCGGCGGTATTTTTCCACTCGTATCAATTCTGCAAAATCAAGGATTTGCAAAAGTTCAATTATGTCCATAGGCACAGAAAATTCTATCTCTCTGCGACTTTTAACATCAGATGAGCCTTGATTTGATCCTTTGTGACACAGATGAATTTCTTCGCACCCGAGGTTTTCCGCACAGGGAATGCCCTTAAAAATTCTTCGCACACGGAACCACTCTCCAGTTTTCATAAAATCACGAGAGGGATGCTGATAATATATATCTCTTTGTAACACGGGGCCATCAAATTGGTATTTGGCTTCCAATAAATCAAAACTATCCACAATGAATTTAGCTTCTACTTCTAGCATAATGTTTCGTGTTCGCCTCCATAGTCAAAAGGGCTCAGTTTACGATCAACAATATCTTGTATCCCCATCATCAGTGGTGAAGGAAGATCATTCCAATCAAACCATTCCCAGCATTCACATTTTTCTGGCTCCATAATCTTTGGCTCGCCAGATACCCAATCAGCCATAATAAAAAGAACAACATAATGCTTGTCTTCATCATGAAATCGAGTATTGGCAACAGTCCAAAATTGCAAATTATCAATTTCTATATCTGGCCCTGCTTCTTCTTCTAGTTCTCTACGAACAACTCCTTCAAAGGATTCCCATTTTTCCATATGCCCGCCAGGGAATGCCCATGTGCCAGGAGCGTGCTTTCCTTTTCTTTTGTGCAAAAGAACTTTGCCGCTGGATGGTTCACGACGACAAATGCAAACGCAAACGCCGATTAATGGTCGGCCACGATTAGCAACCATCGCCAGAAATTTATCCGGGTCTTGTATGGCTTGGTCAATTTCAAGCAAAAGCTTGCCTTGTTTACTGACGCAATCAAGGCACCACCCATCAGGTGAATGTGGGCAATTCATTAAATGTGGCATTGTCATGGTAATTGTATGCTTGAGGGTGGCACAACGATCCCAGAGCCATATTTTTCATTATAAACATTGGCTATTTCATCTTCTGGATCGGCGGCAAAAATAACCTTATCTTTATCAATTGTGATTGTAGAGCCCTTTTTCACAAACATTGCGAAGGGGGCTATACCTATGCCCTGTTCGGTGGGTATAAATCGCATTGGGTTCTTTAAAACATAATGCAATTCGGTTTCTTCTGTAACTTCTGCCAATGTGTCTTCGCCGGTAATTAGTTTTAAAAATTTAATCATTTGTAATCCTCCACAGTCAATTTTAACAAATAATAATTATTGAGTCAATGGGAATGGCAAATGAGGGCTAACCGTATTCATAAAATGCACAGAAGCCTCTCTGTTCAATCGTAAACGGTAATAGGTGCGGTCTTTAAATATTTCAGCAGGCCATTGACAATATTCGAAATATTTTGCCAGGGTTTCTGATCCTTTTTCGCCCCAGATGTGAGTGTTTAATATAACTTGTCCATTTTCGAACTTGCCCACATCTCCAAACCAAATAGACAATCCCACGTCCCAGAAAGTAAGGCTTTCGATATCGACACAACGTTTTTTGTGATTATAAAACTTTTCTCTAAATTCATCGAAAATAGGATATGCCAAAGAGTGCCAACGATTTGTTTTTTCAATCGTAAAAGGCTCTGGCGAGGCGTATCGAGCTAATTGATCTGCTTTGAACTCTAGCCAATTGGCTCTTTTGTCTCGCATGGACAAATAACAATGCTTTCCCTTTTTAGGCCGGATGATTGATGAGCCGCCCATAATAGTGCCCAAAATAACCTGATATTCTCGTTTTGTTGGTTCCATAATATCCTATATACTCGTTTGGAAAAAATTTTTCCAAACGAGGCATAAATTTAAAAGGGCATGAGTATCTATTGTATCTAAAACGTGGGTATTTAACCACAAGGAGAATAAAATGGGTGCATCAAGTGTAACAGGTGTTGGACAAGGCGTTGCCGCCAATTTAAAAGGCCCAGGTAATAATCGTAGTTTTTGTGTTCCACAGGTTTGCCCGCATGTTGTAGCTGCTGGCGTTGGAACGGCTGCGGCTAATTCATTGACAGTTACTTTTCCAGATGCTCTGGATTTGGCTGCTGCGAATTATGTTGTTTTAGTAACGGCTCTTGGGGCCGGGGCTGCTACTCACAATGCAAGTGTAGTCACTAAACATGACACTTCTAGTAAGTTTGATTATTTCACAATTTACTCAGAGGGTGCAACTGACGAGATCGATTGGGTCGTTATTCGTACAGGTTGGGGCATTGATTTACATCACACTGTGTAATATGCCAATAAATTACTCAAACTAACAAAAAGGAAAAAATATAATGGGTGCTGCAAGTGTAACAGGTGTTGGACAAGGCGTTGCCTCCAATTTAAAAGGTCCAGGTAATAATCGTAATTTTAATGTTCCGCAAAATAGCCCGCACATCGTAGCTGCTGGTATAGTAACAACTGATGGTGGAACTGGTTTAGCTACAGTGACTTTTCCAGACGCTCTACCATTGGCTGCTGCTAGTTATGCAGTTATATTAACTGCAAGGGGTGCAGGGGCTGCTACACATAATGCTAGTCTGACCACCAAGAGTGATACGTCTAGTCACTTTACTTCATTCGTTGTCTATGCCGAGACACCGGGTGATGTGGTTGAGTGGATAGTCGTGAATACAGGTTGGGGATTAGATTTACATCACACTGTATAACAAATAATAGGTAACAACCTTTCAAGAGCCAATGAGTTCCTTTATGGGGCTCATTGGCTTTTTTGTTAACAAAATAATAATTAAATCTACATAAAAAATCTTGTTTTAATTGCTATATAATGCCTCATAGCAACTTTCCATACACCTCAATGAATGATCCATTATTTTTGGAGTGTTGGAAATTAGATAATTTGCAACCGCTTGAAAAGAAAGCAAATATGAGCAAGGGCTCGAAAATTATTTAGCAAATCCTGAGTTGTGTAAAACTTCCATCATCTTCATCAAATGCTTACACACAATAGGGGATTCAGTAGGATTTGCAGAACCAGGATTATGTTTGGCTTCGTATTTTTTCCTATCGGGTCCATATAACGAATGATCCAATTTATTAAAATGTGTTCCTCGCCAATAAAAATCACCACACTGGCATCTGACCAAAACATCATTATTTTGTAATGATAGTTGTTCTACAAAGTATCGTTGTCCATTTTTGTCTTTTAGAGCAATACCACCAGATTCCAGATAATGAACTTTCTTAAAAACAATGATGGGATTGTAGACACGACCTTCATTACGAGCCATTGCTTTGACAAACAGGGTTTTTACACCCCTATATGGCACCCAAGTAAGTTCCACTATTTTGATTGGTTGGGTGGCATGTTGTCTTTTTGTAGTGCGGGGGAATGCTTCGACGGCACTTTGATAAAGGTCGTTCAGGCTCGATTCTTGCAAAATCCAGTTAGAAAATTCCATACTATTACTTATGTATTATATTATGGCAGAAATTATCAATCCTTTTGAAGAACCCCCAGTAACACCCACTCCACTTTTGCCCGATGGCACTCCAAAAAAAAGCTTTGAGGTCATGATGCGAAAAGGCAAGGGTGGCAATATAGAAAAAGCCATTTTCATAGATGGAGAGTTTTTAGACTGGTCAGTTGATATGAGTAGTTTAGCAGAAGCTCTACAAATGGGGCCAATGTTTTTTAGAGCAGTCCAAAAAGACATAGAAAAGCACTTCACTGAAAGTGTCAGTGAAGTGCTTGGAAGAAGAGTTACTACTGAGGATATTAAATTAGCCACTAAAACTGGGTGGATTTAGGGACCAAAATTCTTTTGATTTTGACCTACTTGTGCTGTTGTTGCCGCCACATTTGTTTGAGTAGTGGCTGGATTCACTTGTTTGTTCTGCACCTGTGTTAACTGACTTTGTAATTCTGCAATTGTTTGCTGTAGCCATGTTGACAAATTCATTGCTGGCAAGCCGCCGCCGCCAGTAGTCATTGATTTGCTCCAATTTGGGTCTTTTGATATTTGTTGCCAAGCTTTTTGAAGAGCACCAATTGCATTCTGGTATTGTGTCAATGGTCCTGTCATTTGACTGTAGGCACCTTGTGCTCCTGCCTTAAGTCCACTCCATGCTGTTTGTCCAAATTGTTTTAAAGCCTGCCCGGCATTTCGTATCATACCACCCCAACCTTGTTCGAGCAAAAGATCGTTTAATTGTGAGTTGTGTTCGGCTTCTATGGCAAGTTGTCTAAAGGCATTTTCAAACATTGCATCTAATTTTTGTTGTTCGACATAATCTGTAAATGTTCGCATTATTTTCTCCAGTTCTCAATATGGTATATAGTGAATTAAACAAAAATTTATGGAGGGGCAAGTGGCACGGTTATCATATTAAAAGGCGGATTATTTAGTTGTTTTTCCCGCTCTAATATTACTTGTTGAAGTGCTAGTTTGGTAGTAAGGTCTGTTGTTATTGCTAATTCTGTTCGTAAATTATCAACATATGCCTGAATCTCTGCCTGATTAAAAACCCGATAGACTTTCACACAAGCCTCATATCTTTTAGGATCAAAGCTGAATACTTCCCATTGTGATAGTGGTATTTTATTAAGAAAGTTTCCAGTTGGAGTATTGGCTGTCATTCCCAACAAGGTTTGTTGAGATAAGTTTTTAACTTTGGAACAGGCCATAAATTTTTTCCTTTTCTTACTAATATTAGATAGAGATTTGGTTTATGAATATTCAAAGAGATTGTTATTATTATCTGGATTCTGGAGTCATCAAACCAATATGTGTTAGGTGTTACACAAAACTAAAGCGGGGTTGGTTTTGGCCTGGGGCATCGGCTGGTTATGGCGAATCAGAAATAAAATGCACCAAGTGTGACGAACAAATATACAAAACAACGGAGCATAATGAGCATTAGACCACTTGTGAAAAGCAAAGGAAAGTATCATCTTGCATCATGGATCACTCAAAACTTTCCACCCAATTATATGCAAATGAGTTACATAGAGCCTTATGTACAGGCTGGTGGTGTGTTCTTTAATAAAGAGCGATCAGTAGATGAATCTATCAACGATAGTGATGATGGCATTATTTGTATTTATAAAGCACTAAGAGACGAACCAGGGATGTTTCTCAGCAGATTAAAACGAACAAAATATTGCATCAATACTTTTAACAAAGTTTTGAAAAAATCACCTAATAAGGATTACCTGGACGTTGCTGTAAATGAATTCATTTTGAGAAGAATGAGTAAAAATAGTGCCAAAAAAACATTTGCAGAAGATGATTCTTGGGATTCTATTTTAACAGAACTGCCCAAAATTGCAGATCGTCTACAAAATGTACATATTTTTAACAAATCTCCCATAGAAACCTTACTGGCTTATGACGATAAAGATATGTTTACATTCGTTGATCCGCCTCCATTGTCAGAATCAGTAGATGTGAATGAAAACAAGTTATCTACTGATGAGCATATTGCACTGTCGGAGGTGCTCAACCAATTTCGAGGGAAAGTAATGATTTGTGGGTTGCCTTCTTTATTGTATCGACGCCTTTATCATGCGGACAAAGGCTGGAAATGCATTAAAAAGAAAACAAATGTTAAGCTCACAATAGATTGTTTGTGGGTTAATTACTAGGGTGACGCTGCTTTTATGGCTAAGAAATGAAGAATGTAAGCTGCTGCGACTACGCCTGCAATATAGCTAATTAAATGAAAAATAAATGTGCCAATTGTTTTCCAGTGGTTTTCTTGTTTTTCTGTTGTGATCTGTTGTTTTTGTGTGGCTAATTCCATTTCTTTATTAGCTTCTCGCATCTCTGCTATCTCTTTTTTTAGCCCTTCACAATGATTATTAAAATCTTCTTTACTTACATATCCACCATTCTTGGTAACTGTCGTTTTTTCTAAGACAGACAATCTACTCAAATATTCTGGCATTTGGCACTTAACTGGGCAATTTGAAATATGTTCGTCTAATTTACCAGCTATTTGTTCTTGTTGGTCAATAAAAATTTCTACCCGTTCATCAATCCGAGTAAGCGTATTCATAAGCCCACGGAGTTCTGAAGAAACTTGGTCGAATTTCTGAGATAGTGCTTTGTCATTAGGTGTCATTTTTTATATTCCTTATCTATATATACCTATATTACTCAGAGAAAATAAAAAATCGGAGAAAATCAAGCAATGGCAATTGATATCAAGGAAAAACCAATGGTAATACGTCCTGTTAATAGTCCAGAACTGATTTTAGATCACATAAAAGCCAACATTAAGGAATTGCAAAAAAGGGCAACTATTTTGGAAAGAAGGATAACCAATGGTGGTAACGTCATCATTCAAAAAGTGGCTTGAAGATACTGGCGAGGTTAGAACAGCCTTGTTGACAAATGAGCCCTTGGGATTTCCTAGTAAATATACTCAAGGCAAAAAATGGGACAAAAGCAGACTTCGCAACCCATTTTGCAAAAGGAAAAAATCAGAAGATCAGGAGAAATAATGCAGTCATTCTTAGAAGTTTGGAACAATATTCATGAGCAACAGAACAATGATGAGCAATATGCCATGAAGGTGGTTCGCAAGGGTCTGACGTTTGCTAAACCCGGTTGTAAAGATTTCTGGGAGTCATTTAAGGAACTTTGCAACGATTCTAAAGGTTTACATGCTCTTTTAGGAGTAGACCCTACAGTTGTTAGCCAGTGGTCACAAAATATAGAAATGTATTTGAGCAAAATCCGTGCAGAGGATAGTGGTGCTATGGGGGAGAAAAAATCGAGCGTAATTCCAACTGGTAATGAGCCACTAACCGCTGCGGCCAGAGACGTGCGAGGAACCACTGAGGAACCTAGACCACAATGAGAGTATCAAGGCGTAAAAGCACACGTTCTAAAACTACCTCTTTTTTGAGAAGCAAGGGACTAACTCCTGAGGAAATAGAGAGAACACATGGCATTCCTTTGCCAAGAAAAAGGATTTTAACAACAGTCAAGAAGGTTCCAATCCCCCCAAGCACAGGAAAAAACATGGGAAGCAAGATAAAAAGAGTAACAACAGTAACAACAGCAACGGCAGTAGCACCAATTAAATTGCTTCCCAGCAAACTAACTTACGATCAACTTCAATATCAAAAAAAAATGGCACTTCTTAATCCCCATAGAACGTGCATTATAAATCAATTTCAAGGAATTGGAGATATTTTATTTTGTGAACCAATTGCTCGTATGCATTATAAAATGGGGTATAGGATATTATGGCCAGTTCTTCCTCAGTTTTTGACCCTTAGCAAGCATTTTGATTACATTACTTTTATTGATAAAAACTTACTTAACATTAATTATGATGACCCTAATTTCAACAATATAGATGGAGCGTTCATTATACCACTTAGATTTTCTGATTCTATTATGGGTGTTCCATATAAAGACTGTATGAAATCTAAATATATGATGTTTGACCTTGATTTCACAACGTGGAGAAACACACAATGGACACGAGACATCAATTCTGAAAAAGAGTTATTTTATAATGTGTTAGGATTGTCAGATAATGAACCATATAATTTTATTAGTGATGTATTTAGAAGTGATTTTTCTGGCAAAGCCGACATTGCCATCACTAACAATTTGCGAAATATAAAATTGGAAAAAATTTCAGATTATTCGATTATTGATTGGAGTATGGTTATAGAAAATGCAACCAACATTCATATTGTTGGCAGTGCAGTATCATGTATTATTGAAAAATTAGATATTAAAGCACAAAAATATCATTTATATCCAAGAAAACCAGATGAAAAAGATTGTGCAAATCATGAGTATTTTGTTGAAAAACCACACATTACGCATACATGAGGTGATTTTGCAAAAAATAGGATTAGTAATTACAACATATAATCGCCCGGATTACTTAAAGAGAACAATTGATTCGTTGTCGCACAGTTTTTTTCCTGCGGGATCGGAGATTTATATTATTGATGACAATAGCAATGCACAAACTAAGCAAATAATAAAATCTTGCAACATAGGAGTAAAGACAATAAAAACATACAATCCTAAAAACAAGGGTATGTTTTATGGATTAAAAACTGGGTTTACCTATTTTTATGAATCTGGATTTGACATAATTAGCAATATAGACTCTGATGCCATTGTGAAACCATATTGGCTCATTATTTTAAATCAATTGTTAAAAGAATTTCCAGAAAGCATTATTTCTGGATTTAATGCTCATCAACATCATTTTGTATTGGAAACATTTAACAAATATTATGTAAAAAATAGTATAGGTGGAATTAATTTGTTTTTTAATAGAAATTTGTGCCCTTTTATTTTACCTTATTTAACTAGCAATCAGTGGGATTGGGAATTAAGTGCTGGAATGAGAGAGAGAAAAATTTCATTAATTGTCACAAAACCCTCTGTCATAGATCATATTGGTGGCGAAAGCTCTTTAGGACATAAAGGGGCCGACGTTGCAAAGGATTTTCAAAAATGAGAAAAATAAATGTTGCTAATCGTCAATTTTTTATATCCCCATCTCACTATCCTTTATTTTGGGATAGAGTAGAAAACAACACCTGGGAGCCGATTACTTATCAAATATTAAATAGATATGTGAATCCAAACAAAGATTACATTGATATTGGGGCATGGATTGGTCCAACAATTTTATATGCTGCACAGATCGCAAAGCGAAGTTTTGCAATCGAGCCCGATCCGGTTGCTTATCAAAAATTACTTGAAAATGTTGCATTAAATAATTTTCCAATTACAACAAATTGTTGTGCCATATCTGATACTAATGAAACATTAAAGCTTGGCACACACGAATGTTTTGGTGATTCTATGTCTAGTATAATGGTGCAAACTGGTGATCTTGTCGATGTAACCGGCATTACCATTGAAGAATTTGTAAAAAAGAATGACATTGATTGTGGGTTTATCAAAATTGACATAGAAGGAGGGGAAGTTAAAATATTGCCATCTTTTGCGTCATACTTATCTAAGATTAAACCAATCCTGTATGTGTCTTTTCATGATTATTGGTTTTGCGGAACAGACACACAACCAATGTTGGATACTTTAAAAATTTATAATTATATTTTGGATGAAAACATGCAACAAGTTGATATGAATTTTGTTGCACGCAATCTTCGTAACGCATTTTTGTTTATGGATAAATAATGAAATTTACATTCGTAATTCCAGACATGTCGTGGCTCTACGATTACAAAGCACAGTTTTCTCTGGGAATATTGTATATTGCGGCGGCTTTGAAATCACAAGGAATAGAGACAAAGATTTTTGACACTAATGCAGATAACGCTGAAAACATAGAAGATAGCGATGTTTTTTGCTTCTCAGCAGTGCATCCGACTTATTTAAGCTGTGTTGAGATTGCTAAAAAAATCAAATTAAAACACAACAAGCAAATAATCATAGGTGGCCCAGCAGCCACCTTGTCCAAAGACACTATTGATCCTGTTTTTGATTCTGTATTTGTTGGACAAGCCGAAGACACCATTCTGGATTATGTGAAGGATTTTGAAAACAATTCAATAAAAAAATTCTATACTCAATCTAAAAATGTTGATATAAACTCATTGCTGCCGTTGCGGGAAATTTTGCCAATAAGTTATATAAAAACAGATTCAATTTTTAGTTCCGGCACATCATTCAAAGATGGCGGCTCTACTTCCATAATGTTTAGCAGGGGCTGTCCTTTTAATTGTGCTTTTTGCTCAAGCGTTAAATTGTATAACAGAAAAATAAACTTCAGATCACTTGAATCAATTAAAAAAGAAATCACACAAATCAAAGAAGTCTATGGAATTCATCAATTCAGAGTTCAAGATGATACATTTACGATTAATAGAAAATACTTAAAAAGTCTTGCTGAATTGCTAAAGGATTTGGACATTTATTACAGATGCTCTACCAGAATTGACGCCATTGATGATGAAACAATGTCTTGGCTATATGATTCAGGTTGCCGTGAAATAGGGATTGGTATTGAAGCAGCAGATAATTCTGTCCTCGCAAAGATGAGCAAGGGCATTACAGTAGAGCAGGCAAAAAATGCAATGCTTGCTATGAAAAAATATCCAATAAAAATAAGGCAATTCTTTATGATAGGATTGCCTTACGATTCAGAAGAAACTGTTGATGCAAACATTAGATTTATAGAAGAAACAAAACCTGATAATGTGGTTGTGGGCAGATTCATTCCATTTCCAGGCAGCGACATGTATGAACATAAAAGTGAGCACAATATCAGGCTTATTAAAACAAACACCTGCATGAATATTGGCAGACATCTAGATATAAATCCAAACATTCATAGACATGACATAGATGAAGACAGTCACCTAAAGATAATGAAACGCTTTTTTGATTATTTGGTAAGCAGGAATTTCATATGAATATTTTAATGAACTATAAAGGCGAAACCTATCCAGAATACATTCGCAGCGAACATGCTGCGAACTTTATTCTGCCATTTGCTGAAAAATTCTGTAGTGGGGATGGATTGGATATTGGGGGACTGATTAATTGTCATTTCCCAGGTGCTAAAATTATCAACATTCTAAATCATGATGGCTACGATGCCTACAATTTGCCGGATGGAAAATATGATTATATTTTTAGTTCTCACACACTTGAACATGTTGATAATTACGTAAAAGCATTAGAATATTGGATAACATTTTTGCAACCTTCCGGTGTATTATTTCTATATTTGCCACATCCTGATATGGAATACTGGCTTCCGCAAAACAACAGAAAACACTTGCATTCTTTTGTTCCCGCCGCTACGGTAAAACTCCTAAAAGATTTGGGGTTCAAAAATGTGGTGCATAGCGAGCGTGATTTATATTGGTCATTTTCTGTTGTGGGTATTGGATTATAATTTGTCATATAAAGTGTAAATACAATAGAATAGGAGCATATATGATAGCAGCCGGAAATCCTGTCGCAAAGAATCCGCCACAAGTGGAGTCTATCAACAATATAATAAAAAGCTTACAGGCTAAATGGGTTGAAGAAAATCCGCCTCCAAAATGGTGGCAATTTTGGAAAAAAGTGGACCTTCGCAAAGTTGTAAAATTTATTTTAGCTGCTTTAGATGAAATGATTATAGCTGTTGAAAAGGAAATAGCCAGCGGACCAGAAAAAAAAGCCATTGTATTAGCGGCTTGCGTTGTAGTTTATGAATTCGTTGTTGCTAATGCTTTACCCACTGCTTTAAAGCCTTTCTCAACTCAAATTGAAAACTTTATCATCTATATTGTAATAGCAAGTGCTATAGACTGGGTTGTTGAAAAATACAGAAATGGCTCTTGGTCAGCCCCAAGTAGTTCTGCCAGCAGCATAAGTTCATCGAGCAGTAATACAGCACCACAGGAGCCAGTAAAAAATGTCAGAAAACCCAGAGGTAAAAAAAGAGGAAAAAAAATCTAAGCTTGAAAATAAATTCAAATTATTTCCCATTATTAAGGAAGAAATTTTAACTTTAGCTGATGTAAAAGAAAAGTCAGGATGGTCAATTTCAGCTTTTAATTTACCAGAAATATGGAAACACTGTGCAGGCGAAGGAGTTGTGGTCGCTGTCGTGGATTGTGGATGTCAATTAGATCATCCATGTCTTATAAACAATTTAGTGCCAGGAAAAAATTTCATTTGTCCTGGTAAAGAACCTTGGGATGATAGCGTTCTTGGTCACGGCACCCATGTGGCGGGTATTATTTGCGGACAATGTGGAATAGGTGTGGCGGAAAAAGCAAAAGTAATGCCCATAAAGGTGTTGGACAAATATGGTTCTGGTAGTTATGGAATAGTAGCCGATGGTATTCGGTGGGCTGTTGATAATGGTGCAGATATTATTTGTTTGTCTTTAGGCTCTCCTAACCCTATTCAGCAAGTTCGCAAAGCTATTCAATATGCACACAAAAGAAATATTCCAGTATTTGTGGCTGCTGGAAATTCTGGATTTACATCGGATGTGTTTTATCCTGCCGCTTATCCTGAAACTATTGCTATTGGATCAATTGATGAAAACCTTGACAGATCACAATTTAGTTGTACTGGTAAGAATTTAGATTTTATGGCCCCAGGCGAAAAAATTCTTTCTACGGTCCCCAAAAACTGGTACGCTATGCTTTCTGGCACTTCGATGGCCACTCCGTGGGTAGCCGGTATTGCAGCACTATTGTTATCGGCTCATAAGCAAAAAAAATTAAACTTTCCGCTAACAACAGTAAGAGATTATTATAAGGCTTTTAAGAATCATACCACCCCCATCAAAGATCAATTAAAAGATAAAAGTTTTTACCAAGGGTTTGGAATAATTGATCCTCAGCAACTTTTGGAACATTTGCACTAAATTGGACTACAAGTAACTTGTAAATTTAAACCATCATTATATTTTGCCGCTGTCCCCGCTAATAGATGTCTTTTGATCCATACAGGAAATCCTTCACCTGGGCCTAATGTCCCTATGTCCAAAATAGTGCCCGTGCCCACAAAAGTAATGCCAGCAGGTGTTATGGTTTCATGGGATATTGTTGAAGCAATATTATTAATTGGCCCACCGTTTGTAACCTTAGATACAGTCGTTGTTATGCCAGCAGGCGTTAAATTATTAGTTGCCACTAACAACGGATGTTGTTTGTGATCGCCATATCCTTGGAAAAGAAGTATAAATCGTGTCAATCCAGGGCTCGCAGAATAGGAAACCACAACCCCAGATAAAACTGGCAAATTGTTTAATGCACTTTGTATGCTGGCGGCCCAAGTGTTGGTAAAAGGA
>Ga0172381_10002031_pt1 | contig 22990 bp, 42 predicted proteins | sample Leawel6488metaG_FD_119754 | JGI IMG/M metagenome (GOLD analysis project Ga0172381, IMG submission 119754) | Leachate microbial communities from a municipal landfill in Southern Ontario, Canada - Leachate well 64-88 metaG | ecosystem: Engineered > Solid waste > Landfill > Unclassified | place...
ATATGGGAGGGGGGTCTATGGCGCGTGATGCCCCCCTAGGCCGTTACCTTTTTGTATATACCAAGAACATTCATCCTAATTATTTCATCAATGGCCATTTGAATGGCTAAGTTCTGATCGGTCTCTGATAATTCATCACTTGTTTTTACAATTCTTGCTAAGTAAGCACAAGTGTTGTAACCTTTTGATTCGTCAAAGCGAAGCCAGGAATCAAATTGAGTGATGGGGTTAAAAGGATTGTCAGCCGTGGTGAGCATTGTTACGACTAACGAATCTTTTTCTGTACTGATGACTTCTTCTTGATTACTTGCATGATACAATTCGTTTACTACTTTCATAACTTTACTCCTTTCACGGCTTTAAACCTCTTGATAGCGTTGCTGTTGAAACGCCTAAAGCTTCTGCTACTTCAGCTTGTGTTAGACCAGAAGCTAACATTAATTGTGCTCTTTGTGTTTTAGCAGGACTCATAAGGGTTGTTGTTCTTGGGGTGGCTAACTGTTTAACTTGATCTAGGTTAGTGTTCTGTAAGATCTGGGTTAGTTTTGATGGGCTAACGGCTCCTGCTTGAATGGCCTCCCATTCTTTTTCAGAGATGTCCACCATGTTCTTCTTAGCCCCAGTTCTTGCTCGGGCTTCGGCTAAGGCCTGGTTTCTTACTTTCTTCAGGTCATCGTTATCCATACTGGGGTTTGCTTGTTTTTTGCGGTCCACTATCGAATTAGCAATGATCTGGGCCTGTCTCTCTATTGGTTTGTTCATAAGGGAGACTTTTAAACTAGCATCTAGTGAGGATACTTCTTTTGCATAGGTGTTGTGCGCCGATGGGCTATAAGGAGTAGGAATAATAGTTAAGGCGCTTTTCCTAGACGTGTTTGCTAAATCTTTTAAGGAATTAGCATAGCCAGCATAGACTAATTCAATTTGCCTACCTGAAGATAAACTATAGGCATCATCTGTTTCAGCCATCTTTGTTGACTTAGTTGTGCGCTGAATAGTCTTTCCTTTTGAATCCACATAAGAAGACTCGGTAGCGGTGTATAATTTAGCACCAGTATTAGGGTCAATATACAGCTTGGTTGTTTTTCCTGTTTTATTACTAACTGGGCCAACATATGCTCCTTCTTTTCTTTCTGGAATTCTAATTTCAGAACTAGCTTTGGAAATTATTGTGGAGGCTCCTCCACGTTTACTATTCTGATATTTTTCAGCTAAAGAAGCAATTCCATTATCAATGTATGATTGTTTATAATTCAAATTATGTTTTTCAGAATCAATAACAACCATAGAATGACGTACCGCTCTAGCTACTTCATCAAGATTTGCTCCCTTTATTGTCATATCGGTTATAAGATTTGAAACTTCTCCCATTTTTGTTTGTTTGGTTTGCGGTTTTATAGGGGTCATTCCTTCATAACCAGGATATGCCGTTATTGGATCAAAGTTTTCAAGACCTTTTAACGAAGCCGAGGTTTTTAAAAGACCGCTATTATTTGGAATAACAATAACTGTATCACCATCAAAATCCGCACCTGATAGTTTCTGGGCAACTTTAGGATTAATTCCAATAGCATCTGGTGCATTTTCCATTACTGATTTAGCAGCTTTTGATCGGTTATTAACGGTTACCTGGGGGATCTCAAAAGTTCCTCCATGCGGATGTCTTATTAAAACGACAGATTCTCCATCTTTAAATGTTGGCGCATAAACTTCATTCTCTTTAAGATCTGGAATTGGTAAAATAACTTTAGATGCTTGACGAGGAAGTCCCGCTGCTTTAAGGTGAACAGCCGAGGCATCACAATCATCAGCAAAAGCTAAAAGCAATTGTTTTTTAACAACGGGATTAGTTAAGGAATTAATTTCATTATATTCTTCTTTTTTTTCCTGATAACTAAGATCCAGTTGTCTTTTTGCAAGTGGGGCGGTTTGTTTAGAAAGAACTTGAGAGGAAAGAGTTTTAGACCACGTTTCCCAATCGCCTTCTTCGTTTACAATATTTAATGCTCCTCTTTGCCCTTCATTTTTAAAAGACGCTCCAAATGGATTATCTGGGTCATCTTTTAATTTTTTCATGGCCTCGAGTTTGTTCCCCGAATTTTTCTTATTAGTATTAAATACAACATCGACTCCATCTGGAAGGTTATCACTATAAATAGCCATACCTTTTAGATAATGAGTGTTATCAACGCTAATACGAACTTGAGCATACTGAGACCCACCCATATCTAAATCGCTTACTCCTCTTCGAAGTTCAATAACACCATCTTTTGCTTCTCCGCCTTCTCCATGGTATTTTACTTGAACTCTGTCAGAGGATACACTCTGAATTTTAGCTGGGTCAAATACACCAGATTTATCATATGTTCTGCCGTAATCGTTTGATATCATATTAATACTCTGAATGTTACTAGGATCATTAATTAATTCTTTCCATTGCTCTTTGCGCTCTCCAGGAACACTTAATACTTTTACAATTGTAAACTTTCCTGGCATTCCCAGTTGATCAACGTTTACAGTATGAAGTTGATAACCTTGTTCTTCAAGAATAGCTAATGATTTACTAAGCTTGTCTCGACTAACGCCAATGTGGTTCTCAACTCCTGAACCTACATCAATATATTTTTTTTGATCTACCTGCTCTTTTATCATTTGTGCTGTTGTCATTATAACCTCAGCTCGTTCCGAAAGAGCTGGGTCAAGAAGATTTCTAATAGAAGACTCATTCTTGCCCATTCGGCGGCCAATTTCAACATTTGAATATCCTTTATCTTTTAGCCTTAAAGCTTCAGTTCTTTCTGCCGCTCCAACTTCGTATTTTGCAATGGAATTTCTTGCTCTTAATTGTGTGGTAGAAATACCTTCAGCATTAGCAATTTCAACATCGCTTAAGCCTTGACTTTTTAGCTCCTGAACATGGCCTTTCCAACCAACTGAACGTTGATACGCCTCTTGCCCAGAACCCCAAGGGTATCTTCCGGAACGACGAGACATTCCATAATGCTTTAATTCATTTTCCATGAAGTTACCCTCCTATTTTTAATTCTTCAAGCTTCTTATCAAAAGCAATAATTTTTTCCATTATTAAAAGAATATCTTCTGACTCCGGGATATACAGAATTGCATCGTCGGTTTGGTAAAGTCGAAGCTCAATTTCGATTTCTACTGGTTTATACCCATATTCTAAACAAAATAACGCGGCATAGACCATTAACTGTTTAATGGAAGCGGGAGTTTCTCCAGACTTGTAATCAGAAATTCGAAGAACGTTTTTACGAAAAGAAATAGTGTCTGCCGTTCCAAAACAGTTATCTGAGTAATATAACAGAATTTCTGGTTCCATTTTAAAACCTATTCCATCATTTACATAACGGTTTAAAGTTTTTTTTGATTTTGGAAGTTTAACTCCTTGACGAATAAGCTGGCACGCTAAAGAATGAAGTTCAGTTCCTCTTTGCGCTGCCTGAAATTTTGAAAAGGTTGCTACCAGTTTTTCTTCGTCATAGTTAATCCAATGATATTTACTCGCGCTTAGAAATGCGTGTTGCCCTTCTAAGCGAGAATGCACGTTGAAGTTCATATAAAACCGCCTCTCTATTTTCCGGGCAGATCATAGAAGAAAATGACATATCATCAAGAACTTCAATATAATATTCCTGATTTGGTTGATATGGCTCATAAAGGCTTTTTTTTCCTTCTAAGGTCGCCCACATATTCTGATATAGAATTGTTAAATCTGGAAACCCTTGAATATCATTAGGGTCATTGTGCAGAACAAAACATCCTGGAAATAATTCATGCAATTCTTTTATAAGCTCTGTTTTAAACTTACTTTCAAGCATATAGACGGCCTCCTTTCAAAAAATAAAGGGCGTGAAATCCTATCCCTTCTATTAGAGGCAATGTTTTTTACGCGAACGTTAAGCGGCCATAAAACGATGCTCATTAAAATCTTTTTTACCGTTAAATGCCTTTTGAATCGCTAAATCGATTATTGAATTTGACCTTAAATAGTAATAATACAGATTAATAAATGGAGTATTAAGTCGATCTATTCTTCCAGCAGCTTGTATTGTTGCTTTATATGAATAATTTTGCGAAAAGAATACAATGGTGTCTGTTTCTATACAATTCCATCCTTCTGCGCCAGCCGCATACTGAACAATATACATCCATTCTTCTGTTTCCGGAATTTGCTCATGTTTATGCCCTGTCCATTCAGAAGTAGCAACTCCTAAATCGTTTCCTAATTGCAAAAGGATGTCGCGTTCATAATTAAAATTATAGAAAACAATTATTTTTTTGTGCTTCTGAAAAAGTTGTGCCAACATGTCTGCTCTGCGAGGATCACTGTTTACCACCTTGCGCATTAAATAACAAAGTTCGCTAATGTCTTTTATTGGCCGTTTTTCATAAACATTCCATCTTTTTATCATAACAGTATTAAATAACTCTCTATCAAAAGGAACAGGAACATTATTATCATGCGCTATTGTCCTTTTATTGTATCGCATATTTACAATAATAGAATTTCTTAATTTCATAAGCCTAGCAACTTCAATGTACCTATCAATTTTTGGAAACTTTGTGAAATTGCTATATACCACGTGTCTACGAATAAATTCGGTTCGATTTTTATAAAAATCGTTAGCCACAAATACTGGAATATAATCCATCCACGTATCACCAGGAGTAGCACTTAATAAGATCCATTGATTATTCTTGGTAATTTTTAAAAACGATTTAACCCATGCTCCAGAGCCAATAACTCGTTGCTCGTCAAAAAGAAAGAATGCGTTTTTTACATTTGAATACTTTGATATATTATTCCAAGAATCAATCGTTACTTGAACTTCAGAAACACTTTTTTTTCTATCTGAAAATAAAAGGAAAGGCGCACATTCTTGTTCCCATTCTTTGCAATCACGTTTTCTAGCAGTTGTAATTATATATAAATCTTTTGGTTTTTTAAAGGACGAGAACCCTCCCTCGCCATTTATTTTTATTTTTCCATCACAAACTTTTGTATAATAATAACCTAATCCGGTTCTTGATTTTCCGGATCCAACGCCGCCAACTAAAATATTACCATTTTTAAGTTTTTCGATAGCGTTTTTTTGATGCTCATATAATTCGATAGCGATAAGTCACGCCCTCCTTTCAAGAAAATGCCCGTATAGCCGTTAGCACAGCTTCTAAAATTATTCTTCAGTAAGTTCGCTTATTTGATCGATTGGGGCATTGGCCCATTTTTTCTCAAACTCATCCTCAACAATTTGCACATACATGCTTTTTACATATGCTTTAACGCCGCTTTTTTCGTTTTTAGTGCCTTCATGAAGAATCCAGTTATATGGGCGAATAATCAAATCAATTTCGGCAATTTCCGCCCAGTCAAGAAGATTTACCGATTCGGCATCCAGAATTGTTTTTCCACCGCTGGTTATCATGATTATTTTTGGAGGAATGTTATCAAAACTTACTGCCACCTGCAAATATCCCTGCTGGCTTTCTTGATCATCTCTTGGCTGTAACCACCTAACATTCCAACCATCAGCCTCAAGTTTTTTGGCAAGTTCTTCCTGAAGAAAGACACAAAAGTTTCTTTTTCCTGCCGGGTTGAATTGCCCCTCTTTACCGCTAAAATTACGGAAACCGATACGGGCACCTTCAATGATGATGTTGTCTTTTACCACATAATTAGCCATTAGTATTTACTCCTTTCAAAATGGAAGATCTTTATCTTCTTTACATGCTGACACGCCAAGCTCATTTGTATATAATAATTTGCATCCCTCACAAGTTTTAAAGTCATCAGCACCGGCTTGGCACCACGGCGGAGCATCATTAAAACCAATAGGATCGTCCTCTGGTGGAGAAGTAGCCGATTCTGAAACAAACCACTCAAAATCACCAAACTTTGAAATATCTTCAACCGCAGAATCAACTAAAGAGTTATAATATCCACGATCTATGTGGGCTTCAAAACCTAATTCTTTTACCATTTCGGCCTCTAACCAACGATAACCCTTGCTTCCTGTTGCCGCATAATATTTCCCTTCTTTTTCGCGACAAAGAATTCCTCCTCCTTTTCCAGCAACGATAGGACAAAATGCACCAGTCTTTCCGATAAAATGATAATCATGCTCATCTTCTCCAAGACCCTCATTCATATCCAAATATAATGCTGAAGTTACACTCTTAGTCTCGAAAAGGTCTTCAAACCCAATAGGTTCATGAGAAAATAGGCTTTTAAAGACATACGGCTGTGCAAATTGTGCTCCTGTAGCTGTCCATTCCCCTTTACTTGTTTTTGCAATATAAACAGCATCATTAACTAGACATATTTTCTGATATGTTTCTTCATGCTCAAACGTATAGCCGTATTTTTTACCAAATTCTATAACAAACTCAATAATCTCAGAAGTTGCATTTGGTATTTTTATTGAGTCGGTCTTTATGTGCGCGACGGTGAATCCTTTCTCTTGGACAGCATACTGCAAATCAATCATAAACAAAGCGCCACGTTTAGCAACAATATTATCTTTATTTCTTGGGTCTTTGAATTTATTTTCAAATTTTGCAGAGGTTAACCCATAAACAATATTTATTACTATCTTCAACGCATATGCTAATGCTCCAGAATCCCCCTCATTTGTTAAGTAATTTTTAAGAATACCACCAAGCATTTCTCTTGCTTTGTCATAATCTTTATGTTTTATTGCAATTCTGGCATCGAGAAGTTCTTTGAAATTCTTTGTATATGGTCCAAAAACATTTAATAAAATTGCGCTGGTTGGGTGCATAGACACGATGTCTAAAACGGGGGCATTAGCATACATTCCCGGTTCAGAATATACTCTTCCACCTTCTCCAACCTCAATTCCTCGATAGGTGCTCTTTCCATTACTGTATACATATCCTGGAAACTCTTTACTAAGATCTGTATACACAAATTTCTCTTGTGGATTTTTGTCATTTCCAAATATAATTTTTGCTGTGTGCATTTGTGTTGTGTCATTTGGGGTTAACCCGCTCATATCTGCTAGAATTAATCTAGCAATGAAATCTTGCTTACGAGCACGGAAAGTTGCTTCGGTTGCATCAACATCATTCCCACAATAATCTGCAACTTTATCCCATAATTCTTCAGGAACAGGTTGATCCCATGGAAGCCCAAGTTCCTGATGATGTATTCCGAGCTCAATTTCAAACTTTTTAAGACTTTGCTTCTTCGATGAGAAATCGTACACGTCAGTATATGAGATATTATAGGCCTCTCCAAATAAAGCATTACGACTTCCATTAATTATTTTTTGGCTAAGCGTAAACAATTGATAATTATCATAACCAATATAACATGCATAAATCATATGATTATCATACCGGCGACAATTAAAACCAACAAGTTTAAACTTCATAAGGGTTTCCATTTCAGACGGTTTAGGATTGATCATCTTTACTTTAACGCCGTCTTCTCTTTTCCAAACTACAATGAAAAGATTAGGAAATACTTCAACATCAAAGAAAATTAAATCTTCGCTATTATACTCGTCTTTTGATTCGCTTGGCTCTTCGGAAGCAAAACGCATTTTTTGAACTAATTTTACACAGTATTCGGATTGATTTGATGAGTTATTAGCAAAGACTAGAATTTTAGGACGTAAATCAGTAACATCATATTTCAATCCGGTCTTATACGCGTCTTCTAAAATTTTATGAATGAAATCTATACTTGGTTTTGTTCCGGGATGAATTTCTTTTCTAAGATTTCGCAATATTAAATCACGAAGTCCTTTTTCGCTTTGAACCGCTTCAAAATTAATCATTTTTTCTCCTTTCAAAGGTAATCCACTATTTAGAGTAGCAACTGGTGAGTTATTACATTTGGATAATTTTCGCCGCAATGATGCTTGACCAGAAAACACTTTGATTTCTATTCCATCAGCATATATCCGACTTAACCGACTAACATCTCCTTCATAAATATAATGAAGATGCACCCCAGCTCCGCTTTTACTAAATTCAGAATATGTCGCTGGCCATTTGCTAGCTGCTTCAAGATTTAACGCCATTGATTTATTACCAGTAGAATCTTTTAAATCAAAATCAATAACAATATGATTTTCTGGGGGTCTAAGATAATGAAGTTTTTTCGTGTCCAAATCTGAAAGAACAGTACTGACTACTTGATTTGGTTGCGGAATAAACTCTTTACCAGTTGCATCAATACGTGGATCTGCCGTCCAATATTTTTCTGGTGTCTCTTTAATGCTCGCATATTGCGCCGGGCAATCGGATAATATAATGTCAAGTTTAGATACTTCATCGTCCATTACTAAAGAATATGGGGAACTCGGTTCTTCAACGTTTTCTCCTTGATCAAATTTACTTGTTAAGAATCCAGAATAATAACTTCTTACCTGTTTTCCATCAAGTCTAGTACGATCAGAAAAGTTTTCAAAATAAGATTTAAGCTCCTCTCTAAATTTATATTTTGCAAGCTTGTATTCGACCAACGCCTCATCACAGTATGTTTTATACATTTCGTATGCCTGGTTCAACCCTATACCATCTTGCTCTTTGAATACTAAATAACTGTCTTCAATAAAGTTGAAGAAAACATCTGTCTGGTACATCATTTCTAATGGACGATAGCTCGAATAATAATTTTTTCCCAATTTCTTATAGACGTTTAAACAATAATAAGCTATAGCTCCTAATTCAAAATCTATTTGGCTTAATAAAACGTGATATCTTTGAATTGGAACTTTTCTCCCGCTTGGGCGAACATCTATAAGTCTACGAATAATTCCAGATTTTGCATCCGTTATCTTAACGGGTTTATTTGTGCCCATAAATAAGAACGCGTTTGATCTCGCAGTATATGACGGTTTATATTTTTCATTCATAGTCATTTCTTCATGCGAGATAATTGAATTGAGTTTTGTATTATCCTCAATCTTAGAAAGGTCTCCATCGTGCTGAATCGCGACTAATGGATTATTTCTGAAAGTTTCAGTTGAGAACGCATTACTTGAACTTGTAAGGGCTTTTGCTTCAAAAGACGTGTAATACCCTTCAAATAATTTTTGAACAATATTTAGAAAGGTTGATTTTCCAGAGCCGGCTTCGCCATATAACACAATAAATTTTTGAATATGTTTTGCGTCTCCGGCAATAATAGCACCAAGCGCCCATTCGAGTTTTTGCCTTTCTTCTTGATCATATAGCGTCCCCATTAATTCATCGTATGCTGAGATAGAACCCTCTTCTAGAGGATATGGTAATCTTCGACTAACATAATCTGTCTTTTTTATAACAGAATTTGAAAACGTTAGATTTTCATCTAATTGGTGTGATGTGTCAAACATCTCTCTAAGAAATGTTCTATAGTTTCTCCACGTATTTGATGAGAAAGAAATCATTCGCTTAACGTCAATTTCTCCAGCCCATGTTTTTTTGCGTTCTTCTTTGTATGCATCTAGATCTTGGTCAACCAATCGTTGTATATCAGATTCATCAGTAGACCATATTTGCTTACTATCGTCCCAAATTGCATAAAATGATCTCCCGCGAATCATCAAATCTTTTGAGCGAATCGGTGAGAAATCTGGATATACTTCTAAAACTTTGAAATTCTTTTTTTCGACGTCGTTTTCGGTTGTCCGTGATTGTTTTCTCTCTTTAATCTGATAAAAATCCACGGGATACCTCCTTTCGCTTGTTTTTGTCTTTTGTGCCATTGTGCCACTTTTTCGCATCGTTTAAAACTTTATAATATTATTATTTTTCTCCAGCGAAAACTCTTAGAGAAAAAAGTGTCACAAGTGTCACAAAAACCCGCAAACGCCCGTATATCAAGGGTTTCCGGGGTTTCAAAAGTGTCACAAAAGTGTCACATTGTGCCAGTAAAGTGTCACACTTGCCCGTTTTTTACTGTTTTTTAACGCTTTTTACGTCGTTTTTTTGAAATATTTGGCTGCTATTTTTGAAGGATTTAATAAACTACTTTTAAAAGTGTCACACTTTTTAGCTTTAAATAGGGTAGTTTTCAATCACCCAAGCGCTCATTTGATACCAGATTTCAACGCGTCGTTGGTCTTTCTGTGGGTAACTAAGAGGAAACAATCCACCGCTTCCGTCCGTATTATACTGCCGTTCTAACAAGATCTGTACCTTTTCATCAACTTCGGACAAAACATTATACTGGGTAAAATTAGTATCTACAAACCACTCAAGCCCTAGATTGTCAATTAAAACCCAGAACCAATCCTTTGCAGGACGCTCATAATTTCCCCCTAAAAGCTCAAATTCGAGTCGATACGCCACCCCAATAAGCATTTCTAACACGGTGCAAGGACTTTTTGGCAAAGAGGGAGCCCTTGTAGGGCCCACCTCATCAATGTAAATATTTCGTAACTGCTCTCCGTCCGCTCCTCTGTTATCATCGTTAGGAACAAGCGAATAGAACTCGACTCCATGCAATTGAGCCAAGAGACGACTGTACTCATACTTCCCCCCAACGAGACCACAGAGGAAGTCAAAGTAACTATTCGTCACTACTCTCCCTCCGCTTCTGTTGCTTTAAATATCTTTCTCTTGGGCTTAGATTTTCGTTGAGATTAATCCCATGAACAGCCTGGGAATAACTGTTGCGTACGGCGCAGATCTCATAATCGATACCAAGTGGTTCATTACGTACCCAAACACACATCTCTCCACTCGCAAGTGCATCCATACAGTCTTGACCGACTAATTCGTCGACATCTTCTACCGGCTCCTCGTTTTCGTTACATAGAACGGCGTCGAAGGTGTAATAATATAGTGAGACTTTCTCATGGTGCTCAAATTCCTCACTATACTCGCGGTCGTCAATCAAATATGGAACTGTTCGGTCAATGCCCTCAAGGTCCATTTCTTCTTGCCCATCTTCCTCGGGAGCCGTTTCTTCTGGCTCGTCTTCGTCGTCCTCGGTTTTCTTGATGAGATGGTAATTCTGCTTGACTTGCTCAGATTTTACGGCTTTAACGCTTAGTGATGAGCGCGCCATAACGCCGCTTGGGTTGCTTCTTTTTTCGTCATACTCTTCCTCGGTCGTTCCATTTTCTTGATATTCATTTTTTGAATAATATTCACGGCCGTCGGCGTCAAGCGTTTCGGTTTTAACCGTGTGCGTTCTTAAAAACATTTCTTTAACGCTGTCGATCTCCTCTTGAGCCAACTCAGCATAATGTTCCTCGAGAAGTTTCTTCGTCACAAGAAAGCCAAGGCCGGCTCCTATTGCAAAAACAGCGACGTGAGATAAAACTGATTTATTCATTTTCTTTCTCCTTTTTAAAATTTGTTACGATCCCTTCTATAACGACAAGATATGTGTGTTTATCGTCGTCATATTCCGTTTGGACTGATTGAATATCCAACCCCACATCAAAGACTGGAATTGGCATTAACATGCCGGTTTTGAAGAACACAACGACGTAATCTTGCACGGTCTTTGCGTCTTTAATATTTTTACCATCATAAACGGGCCAAGATATAGATTTACCAGGTACTACGTTTTCAATGGCGGTCAGTAGTTCCTCAGCTTTTAATCTTTTTGCCATCTACTATCTCCCCCTTTAACGTAATCTGATAATTTTTCTTCTGCGTAAAAGGGATCATAGGAGAATCACTGAACTCTTCTTTTTTTGCACCGGCAACTAAAATATAAAAGTCGGTCCCATTCAACGGAATCGGCTCTTTACCCTTGTAGGCGTTTTGCAGATGTGAATATACTGCTTCTGCTTCAACTTTCGATGTCCCACGATAGATTATAACCGTGATTTTTTGTCCAAGTTTAAGGTCCATAATATCTCCTTTACTCCGCATCGGCGGCATCAAGAGCTTCATTCATTCGGCAATACAGACTTTTTGGGATGGAGATACCATAATCCATATCCGCAAAGTAACAAATGTAGATTGGTGCTTCGTTATCGTCTACACCAGTAAAGACGGATACGAGATCATCAGTAGCAACATCCACCTCAATGGTTCCGAGGCATTTATCGTGATCAAATACAAGAATTTCTTTTTTCATGAGGGTCTCCTTTCTCTACACGAATTAACGCCGCCACATTAGCGTCAAATATAAGGTCTATTATTTGAATAGCGAGTTTATTAGCCGGCTCAATTTCGGATTCGTACAATTGGTCGATGGTGCATACGCCAAGACTGTGGCACACTAAGCGTATTATATAATTATCCCAATCGCCCCAGTTTAATCCTTGATACGCCCAGCTATCGAAAGTAAAATTCTCTCGAAGTTTTTCGGCCTTATACTTAAAATATTGTCGACTACGAGATAGATAGGCTGCTCTTTTCTGGGCAACGGTCATGTTTTTTTGCGGTAATTGAGCAGAATCTTGCACCTCCGCTTTAGCAATCCAAAGTATAAAATCGTCAGTCGTACATCCGTGCTTGAAATCTCTTTTATATTTATCGTTTGTTCTTTTATCCGTTTTAGTAACATAATAAACAATCTTATCCGTTACTTCAAGAATTGTTCGTTCTTGTTTTCCACGGTGATACGTGGTTCCGACAGTTAACTCAACTTTAAACATGGTGAGATTGGCTCCTTTCATTCTGCCATTCAGTCCCATGGAGGCGTATCATCGTCTGGATAATACATCTCCACTAGCACCTCCTGCATTGCTCGATGTTGTACGAGCATATATTCTTTATTTTGTTTGAAAAGGAAAAGATCGTTCGGAGTAATCAGTTCAAATATAGCCCAAATGATAAATCCGTCTTCGTCGATAAAGACATTGCGTTCAATATCATAGAATATACCAATTGAATCCTCAAAGCCTAAATCTAAAAGTTCGGCCGAATCATAGTCTACTAGAGTATCTGTTGAAATAACCATGGCTTAATCGTCTAGAAACTGGGCTTCACATCCATTAGCCGCCCGTTTATGCGGTTTAAGGATCGGGCCACTCTGTGGAGACACAACAGCTCCTAATTTTCCATAAAGCGTATTTTCGACGACAAGCCTGGTATTATCGGTTGTGTATTGATATGGCTTGGTTATTAATTGCTGCATATCAAACCACTCCACAACTTTAATACTTAGGGTTTCTTCCATTGGACCCTCACAAGAATCACAATACCAAACGCCGCCACGAAGTTCGGCAACGTGTGGAACTCCTTCTCCGCCTTCGGGGATGAATACCGTTTTAACAAGAACCCAATCATAGTCTGGACGTTCTGGCAGACGCTCCGTGACTGGCACCCAAGTAAATTTAGCAAGGAGATTCTCAACCGTTGAAATGCAATCATGTGCCATCGCGCAAACGTTTGTCTCGCCAGTTAACACAAGGCGTCCTTCTTTTTTATGCTTTTCCGCCGTATACCGCAAATTTTGAAGTAATTCTTCTGGTGTCATTTTAGTTCTCCTTTCAATTTTAACGTTTGTTCATCATACGGTCTGCCTACAAATTCTCTATAGAACCTTTCGGTATTTTTCACGTCGTTTTCCGTATAACGAACCATGTCCTCTTTTTCTGATGGAGAAGTAGCAAATAACGGCCAATCCTCATATGTTGCCTTTACCCTAAATATTTTTTCTTTAGGATAATAAGTAGCAATCAGATTTGTTGGCGAGTTTTTAATCCAGACATATAACTCATAGCGACCATTTGGTCTAATATCATCAACTTCCAAACCAGGAAATTGTTTGCCAAATATGGTCATTAGGTTTCCATATGTCAATTCATCAGTCTTCATTTTTATCCCCTTTCAAGCATGGGTCTAATGTTCGAGCTAGTAAATATTCATAAGCCTTAGAATATAAGAACCGCTCGGTTTCTTTTTTACTCATCGGTTTTTTCTTTGGAGGAAGCTTACCTTCTTTTGCTAGCTGAGCTGTAGGATTATGCTTTGATTGTCCCATAAGTTATCCTTTCACAAAATATGGCGCCTCAACACCGTGCCCACAACAAGCAGAAGTCACTCCCGGAATATAACCGAGACACGCGTCATAACCTTCTTGTGTTGGCTTCTTTCCACAGCGTAGACACGGTCTTTCTTCTTCCAGAATGGAAACACCCGTATCAAGATATACCCATTGATCTTTCCTATACACAATAGGATGCCCTCGACTATATGCGCTTACCATCAGTGAGTCCTCAAATAACGGATTAGAACCCAGATAAGCCAAAGACCACCGGTGAGAATGGTCATTGTGAAATCAAACAAAATACCAAGACATCCTTGCTTTTTCATAGCGTTCAATCCTTTCATAATCATCTCCGATATCAATATCGGGAATTTCTTGTAGCCCACATACTTCGTCCGGAACAGGAATGAGTTCGCAAACGACATCGTTGTGGCCTTTCATTGGAAACATGCTGAAGCCGTTATCCTTTCGAAATAAGAAAAGATCTTGAGGAGTTATTATGGAGAACAAATCATAGATAACGTGGCCATCGTCATCCGTAAATATGTTCTCGTCTTCGTAATAATAGATGTAGAAAACAAGCTTAGGCGGCTTCATAATAACTCCTCCTCTTTTGTTAAAGTAGAATATAGATCTAAATACCAGCCATCAGAGTCGCTCGCGCCATTGTCATACAAATATAGATGCGGATAATCAAAGACGTCTCTATAGAACGACCCACAACCAATGGCGCTTAGACCCGATTCCCTTCAAATCATGTCGTAAATAACTCCGTCGACATTGAAATCAAGGAGAATGCTGCGTTCGTATCCATTGACGAAGTCTCTGGCTTTGGACTTATCGCCGTCGAAAATTCCGAAGTCGATAAAGTTGTCGCCTTCTCCGTCTTTACGCATTACCCATCCAACCATGGCGCCGGCAGAACTTCTAGGAATTCCAAGAGCATCATATACTTCATTCAGAAAGACATGTCCACGGGCCTTGAGCATGTCGTTGAAGTAATTCTGCTGAGCTCTGAGGAACATGAAGTTGTATTCCGGCGTTTTTGTCCATTGCGAACAACTCTCATCAAAGAATCGAGCATATACGCTCAGGTTGTTTGTGTCGTCAGAATTGAGTTTTGTCTTTTTTACTTTATGGGTTTTTCCATCTTCGCCGACTTCGGTTTCAGTCACCGTTTCGGCGTGGAGCCCATTTTTGAACATGTAGTCGGTTTCATCACCATATTCGTCGCGAACACGCTGCCGATAGTTGTTGAAGCCCTCTTCAACGGCCTTATATGCCGCCATAAGAGCAACGTTTCTTTTTTTCATGACGCCTTGACCGCCAACAATGCAAGCAACAGAAGCGATTCCAAGGGTTACTGCGGGGCCATAAAGTTTAATAAAATCAACTGCGGTCTGAACATACACGACTGTGAGATCTTTTTTGTAGTCTTTTTCGGAATATTCGTCAACAGAAATTTCTCCCTCTTCGACTTTATCCCAACATTCGTTGATTTTGTCGAGCTTTGTTCGATGGGTTTCGATTACCTCATCTACATGCAGAGTGGCCCGACATGCCAAAATTGTGCTGGCAACGGTTCCTCCGATGCCTACGACGAGCAAAATTTCAGGGCTATACTTCTTAAGCACAAGTCCAGATCTACCCGCCATTTTAGACAGGCTAGTGGTGAGTTTTTTAAGTTTCATGATTTTCTTTCCTTTCAAATATAGATTTTTAATAAAAATGAGAAGAAGCTATGAAATCCGAATTTCATATACTAGTTCAATCGGTTGAACTAACTTCTTCATTATAGTGCGTGTAATTCTTGCGAGTTAGGAGCCAAGATGCTTTTTCGTAAGCCGTGTATATAATTCCTCAACCTCGGCCTTATTTGTAATCAAATTACATCCAATTACCTGTTTTCCGTCATGTTCTCCGACGATGAGTTTTGGTTGATCCTTGTTGGTGAAGTCAAAACCTATGAAATATTTTTCAAGAACCTCTTCGTTTTTATTCATTGATCGTTGTCTCCTCCTCGACCTCAACGTCGGTATCAGGCGTAAGCATGTACGTTGTGCTATTGATAGTGTCTCCAGCCACTATACTTCCAAATATAAAACCAAGACACATACCAATGGCAAAAATACCAAGTACTTTCATTATTAATCTCCTTTCAAATTTTAACGTTTGTTAACCGACTATACATCCATTCGGCTTCTTCGCCATAAAACGTGTTAACGCTGATTAATTTTGATCCCATATGACGAGCAACAGATAAAGCGGATAAATCTTCTCCATTTGACGAATCAAAACCTATAATCAGGGTTTCGCTCTTACCAAAACCGAGCTTTGCTTTCTGCTCGCAGTCAATACATACCTGTCGGCCCTCAGGAATATACTCCCCGCAACAAACGCATTCTGACTCGTCTCCAGTATATCCAAAAACGGTTTGTTTCATAATAACGCCTCAATTCTTGATTTTTCCTTGCTTCACCAAACTAAAATATAAGGCTATAATCTGCTCATCAGACATTTTGTCAACCTTCGTCTTCCAATTCGGTCCAGGATATGCAGATTTTACCCAATCGCGCATCTGATAAGCGTCCATAGCTATTTCTCCTTCTTTTTTATTTGAGCCTTTCCATGGTGTTCGCTTGGTGATATAATTCCTAGGGCTTTTTTTGCAACGGAAATTGGTCCTTTGCATGAACACCGTTCTCCTGGATCGTTATTCGCGCCGCAATCGGGGCACGTTATGAAATATGATTTTCGACTATTCATAGCGCTCCTCTTCTGTGGAAGTAACATTCCAGTTAGTGGCTAATGTTTTGTAGTAGATTTTATCATCGCATCGCACATCAAAATATACTACTCCATCAACTTCATACTTTGCAATGACTCGCCCGGCGTATTCGTTGTTTTTGTTAGCGACATCATCTTGCAAATTAGGTTCGGTCCAATATAAATCATCTGCCATGTTAGTTCTCCTTTCGTTTTACAATGGATACTTCATAAATCTGGCCGTTAATAATTGTCGGCTCAAGAACTCCGTCGACAAATATAATGCCGGATTCGACTTGTTTTAAAAGGTTACTTCGGATCGCTTCACAAACCTCTGGCTTCAGCAGCATGTTTGCTTTAAATATGGCTTGCAGACTCGTCTTTTCAATAAAAGATTTTCCATCTTCTCCGAGTTCAAAGTTTTTTGCGTGCGTAATATCCTGCGTATGTTTACATTCAGGAGAACATTGTTTTGTGCACGCACGTCGATCGCATAAATATAGTACCGGCATTAACTTATTCCTCCTTCAACATGTCTTCAGTATACCCTTTCGTTCGTAGAAAATCCTCCCAGGTAAGTTCCTCAAGTTGCGCAATTTCTCTTTGCTGGTTGGTTTCTTCCCATTCAAGAACTAATGGGTCTTCATAATTAAGCCAGTCTTCAAAATCACCCTGCCCTTTCATACGCAAGTCGTGCAGAATATCTTTCACTGCACGTTTAAAACGCCGTGCAATAGGTTTACGTGATTGCATTAGCACCTCGTAAAAGCCATATTCCGTAAGAAACCACATTTCACGTTTTTGACCTGCTCTTAGTATTTCTAATAGCAGCTTTTCGTTCACGTCGATATTATTAATCATCCATGTTGTATTACCAACGCTATAGTCAATCAGTTTTGCAACATCAACGGCTAAGAATAACGGGTCTGTAGCTGAGCCATAAATATCTAATTCATGGCCATGCACGTCAATGGTTCGTAAAATACCTAGTTTATCCACGCTTATTCCTCCTCTTCTGGTTGTTCACGTGCTGCCGCTTCCTCAGGAGTAAGAACTATTACTTTCGATTTCAATAATTCTACTGTGTTTTTAACGGCAGTTTTCAATAATTCGTCCGGAAACTCCACGTCAAACACTTCTCCACTGCGAGCTAAACCGGCCATAACGCAATCTGTAATGTGTTCGAGCACATCGATAATATTTACGTCCGTAGGAGCATTAGAAAGCAGATGATGGCGTTCTCTGGAAATATGCAGCTTATACCATTTGCTTTCTTTTATATTTCCAGCCATTAACGCGGCATAAAACTCCTCTAAATATGCCTTCTTCGTAAAATCATGCCCCCAACCGGCATCCATCAGCATACTAGAAAGAAGCATAAGGCCTTTCTGCACGTCTGAAATATGGCTCTGTGTCGATGCCGATAAATCATCTATAGTTATGTTTTCATCAGCCGTTCGACTGTCCGCGTTTGGGCTTTTTACAATATCAATCATGTATGCAACTCCTTTATCATATTTTCATATAATTCTTCGACATCAACGTCAAGTTCCTTTAACTTGTACGTGAATAGCCAAACAACCTCTGATTCTTCGTCCATTTCATATCGGTTTATCAAATCCTCATAAGCCGGAACAAAATTACTAAAGAACCGTTCTAATCGCTTTTTACCGAAACCGAGTTGCTCATGTAATTGCCACAGCAGCATAGCGTAGATCTCAATAGCATGCTTCCTATCGTACTCTGCAAGCTGTTTTTCAATTTCGATATTCATTGCTTTTCGTTCGGCGGAGGTTAAAGTGGCTCCAAATATCTTTCCTCCTGATTTTTTAATAAACATTACTCTCTCCTTAATACGATCTTCGCTGATAAGGAAGATTTCTTTGCGGCTTTATGTTACATTGGTAAACACGTACCGGCTCAATATGTCTATGCTTTTTACGACCATATTCCCGTGGAGAAGTTCCTTTGACAGACAGATTTTCTACGTCTTCAAATAGTTTTGACATAGCGTCCACTAGCGAATCAAAAGATTGCGTAATCTTAAGAAGGGCCTCTCTTACATCATCAAACATGCAATCTCCTCCTTAATATTCTCCATCATAAATAAGCGGGTTACCATCGGCGTCGACCATTGTAGTGAGCCCGCCTTTATATCCCGCTCCATGGAAAAGATACATAACCCCGGTTTCTTTATCGACAATTATCAAATTGTAACCAAGACCGTTATTTGTGTCTTCAAGATAGTAGAAACGACTTGTGTTATCTGCACTTTTTTCGGAATCGTTCTTTGCGCACCCAGAAAGAAGAGCAAATATAAGAAATAGTGCGAGTAATACCAATAAAAGCTTTTTCATGGTGAGATTAACTCCTTTCAAAATATAAAGTTAAAGAACTGGTTCGTAGGATTTATTGAAGATGTCGGGTTTGCATGGATAAAGCTCTCCATTAATTCCACGAATAATATAATCACCCGCAGAAGCAAGCATGTCGCCCTCTAGCGTTTTAATGGTTAAAGTTCCGTTTTCATTATCGTTTATTGTTCCGTCATGAAATTTGTAGGCAATATCCGGGATGCAGAGCGTTGAATGCATGTTGCCAGTCCAAATAAACGCCTCAATAACAACTGGTTTTTTTCGGTATTTCATTAACACTACTCCTTTCAAGTTCCTGGTAAAAATATACCCTTGTATAACTCCTTGTAGAGTTCTCTCTGAATATCATCCTTATAGACGGTTAAAGTCGTGCCATCTACGTGGATTTCCATCGTTTCTCTTAAATATGGCATGGCCAATGGCGCCGTACACTCTGCTGATGCTGAACGGATATAGGCTGTTTTGTCAAAGTTCTTTATATCGTTCACCAGTTCATCATCCATAAAAGGTGTCCACATTCTAGTTGGTGCATGGTATTTTTTATCATCAAGTGTACGCACCATTGTTTGCTCTTCACAAGCAGTTGGAATATAGAACTTTACAACCTCTCCAACTATACCAGTTTCGGAGCAAAAGACCATGTCTCCGACGTTAAACGCTCTATCAATCATTAGTCGATTGGAACCGCCCGAGGAAGATTAATCAAATATCCGCCGCGTACACGACTTACGCTAGCGTTTCGAAGATCAGTCCATCCATACTTATTATCGGTGAATTCGCTGGTTATTCCAACCAAATCATAAAGATCAGCAACCGTTGCCTGTCCGTAATCAATGGTTAAATCGACCAAATGGGACAGAACTTCTTCGGATTCTCCTCTCGTTTCGAGAATAATCTCATCAAAATCGTGTCTAGCGCGTCCCGCTCTCGAGATGTCTCTTCCTCGGTCTTTATCTTTTCCGGAATCACGATCTCGGATAGAGGAACTGAAATATGAACCATAACTGGTGTAGGACTTACCACCTTGTCGTGTAGTTCTTGCCGACCCTCCGCGCACAGAACCAAACAGCAGCATTTCAGCAAATCCGCCCCATCCAACAATATCGCAGACCATTGATTTAGCTGCTGGAATTAAGACATCGTGGAATACATAGTCACCAACCGATTTTGTATTGTCTTCGAGAAAGGTTTCGGCAAGCTTCTTACCAAATCCTCGCTTTTGCTTCTTTACCTTTCCGGTAACAACTTTTTCTATTTTTTTATCCTCGGGCAATTTTTCCGTATCACTTTTTGCTTTTTGAGATTTGCTGTTTGTAGGAAAGGTGCTAGCGAGGGTTTCTCTTGTTACTTCATTTTTTTCCATTTTGTTCTCTCCTCTTTTTACGACATTCAGTGCAGTGTTCAAAAGGAAGCAAACCTTTGTCTTTTAACCACTGCATCTCTCCCTGTGAGATACTGAACGGCTTTTTACATGTTTTACAGGTTTTTGTTACTCGAATATCAGCCATGGGTATTCTCCTTTCAAAAATAAAAGGAAAGGCTATTAAGCCTCTCCTTTAAGTATGTCTTTGAGTTCTGATACCGTCAAGTCTCCAACCAGGGTTTCGTCGAAATTTGTCTTTTTTGCGTTGTCTTTGAGTTTTCTAGTAACGCTATCTGCAATTAAGCCAATAGCTATACTAGCAACCCCCTCTACAACGATCTTTACAATGTCTCCTTTTTTCATGGTGAATCTCCTTTCAAATATAGATTTCATTATAGGCTATGTAATTTTAGCGACGTTAATGTTTAGTAATCCCGCGTCTACAGATAACCGGGCCATTTAACGCCTGAAGCTCTTCATCACTAAGATAATCAGATGGAAAACTAACGCCACCATGCTTTTTTTCATAGTTAGGCCGTCCACTTTCGTCATCATATCGATCATAATTCATACCACATCCAGCTATTCTACCAGTATTAGCTAAATTAGTATGCAATTGTTCGTTAACATGCTTTTTAGCCAATTTAAGCGTCTCCTTTTCAAATTTAGTTTTTTCGCGTAGTGTTTGTAATCCCATCACCAGAGAAATATAGATGGTCTTCTGGAATAGATTGAACACCAATGTCGTACTCATCATATGCTTTGCACCAATCGCCAACCGTTTCCAAAGCAATATCTGATGGTTCTTTATATAGATTTGCGGGAATAACGGCAAATTGGCCTTCTTGATTAACTACTTCATATACGGTATTTGGATAAAGCTCTGATCGTACTCGATTCATAATAACGCCTAATACTTTGCTAATTTCGCAATAATTTACTTCTGCTGCAAAGTCAATATCATACTCGCCATCCCCGTCCGTATACTTACTTCCGCACAACACCTGAGCTAGAAGATAAATATCTTCGTCAGTAAAACCATAACGTGGTGAGGGTTCTTCCGATGGCGTTGGCGATGGGGGTAGCGTAGATGTGGAAACACTTGAAGGAGCCGCCATAGAGATTGTTGGCTCACTTGTTTCCTTCGGAATATCGGTAGTATTATTATCGTGCAGGATGAATAGTATCGTTCCGCCAAGAACACAGATTCCAAATATAATACTACAAAGATACTGAATTTTTCTTCTACGTTTCCTTTTTCTTTCATATCTCGATTGCATGAAATTCCTCCTTAAAATAAAAGATAAGGCGCTAAGTTTCCTTAACGCCCTTCTTTCCCTACTTTATTCTTCCGAATTGTCTCCACTTGCATTGTTGTCGCCGTCTTCGTACTCGATGTCATCTTCATCGTCCGCTTTCGCTGCAATCATCTTGCCGACCAGGGTTAGGCCGGTAATAACTCCTACTGCGATCAGTGTCCTCTTAAGGATAACCTTCTTATTCGCTTTAACAACCTCAATAATGTTTTTCATGGTGATTTCTCCTTTTCAAATTTAGTTTTATGGGTTCTATTATAGCGCTTGTAATTCTCGCGAGTTTAAAACAACCATATGATGAATTTAGCAGCTAAAGCCACAATACACGCCGTTGCTGACAGAGCAACAATTACAGCTAGGGTATATCCGATCTTGTAACTCAAATCTTTCTTCTTATCCATGTGTTAGTTTCTCCTTTCCGGTAATTAAACCACTATATGGAAGGTTTTCAATCATCTGGCCATATGTGTGCCATTCGTCAAGTTTATGCGGAATTTTGACGCGGCTATTATATTGGTTGGCCAGCACTTCGTAGCTAAGCATGATCGTCCGTCGCTGATTGTAAGTGGAAGGAAGCAACTGAATCATCTGCCACCAGTACTGCTTATCCTTTCTTTTAAGATACTGTTCTCTTGCACTATTAAGCGCAATTATGGTTCCTAGAAGAGCACCCATGTAATCAAACATAAATTCGGAAACCGTTTCGTTCATAATGTCGCATTGTGATTTATCAACAAGTGTAGGGTCGTTTCCTCTCGTTGCTGCTCCAAAACAACTTAGATGCTCGTAACTAAAGTCGTCAAGAGTAAATTCTTTGGCATGAATCTTATGCATGGTAGAGCAGGAATTTGCAACCGTACCAACTTTGTAGGTGTCAAACTCTTTCCACCAGTACAGCGGAGCCACAACATCAAAATATACGATAATCATACGCATATATTTTCGATGATCGCTTCCTCCATTTCGAAGAGTTTGCATAAGAGAGTAATCATCTTTTCCAATCTTGAACTCGCCATCAAAACAGTGAAAGCAATCTGGAGTAGCGCAGTTCACGCAGCCAATGCCATCGTCTCCGCCTTTACAAAGGCCGCTATCGCTTTTATCCCAGCTATTCATAGCATTACGCATTCCACGAATAGCCGGTTTCAAACCAACAACTTCAACGTTTTCAATCTTGAGCACGATTTGCCCTCCTCTTTTTATACTGTTCAAAAGGACTTAGATTTTGATA
>Ga0172381_10002032_pt1 | contig 22983 bp, 23 predicted proteins | sample Leawel6488metaG_FD_119754 | JGI IMG/M metagenome (GOLD analysis project Ga0172381, IMG submission 119754) | Leachate microbial communities from a municipal landfill in Southern Ontario, Canada - Leachate well 64-88 metaG | ecosystem: Engineered > Solid waste > Landfill > Unclassified | place...
AAAACTTTCGGCAATACCATGAAATATCTTTTAATGGGCTTGAGTTCAAATTTCGGCAATATGTTCTCCTTAATCGGCGCTAGCCTTTTCCTGCCCTTCTTCCCGATGACAGCGAGCCAAATACTGCTTAATAATTTTATTTACGATGCCTCTCAACTTTCTATCCCCTCTGATAACGTCGACACTGAATATCTTAAAAAACCGAAACATTGGAATATTAACTTCATTAAAAAATACATGATTGTTTTCGGTCCCATTAGTTCGGTCTTTGATCTCTTAACTTTTTATATTTTGTTCGCAGTTTTTCATTTTAACGTTGCCACTTTCCAGGCCGGCTGGTTTATTGAATCGCTTGCCACGCAAACATTAGTCATCTACATTATTCGTACCCAAAAAATTCCCTTCTTGCAATCTCGCCCCAGCAAGTACTTAGCCATGACGACGCTGGCCGCGGTCGGCGTCGGCTGGCTCTTAACGCAAAAAGGAATTGGAGAATTTTTTGGCTTCTCGCCTCTTCCTTGGTATGCCGTCCTGACTATTTTTGCGCTCGTTATTATCTATTTGATTATTGTTGAAATTGTTAAACAGATATTCTATAAAAGAATTACGATTAAAAATTAAACTCTTTAAACTTTCCCAACCCGTTTGAATATTTTAATAAATTCAAAAATAAATGCCGGAAATAAAGAAAATATAAGAGGCCTAAACCAATCGCTTAAACTTAGCGGCGCGAAATTAAAAGCATTTCGTAAAAACGGATTATAAATAGAAAGTAATAAGAATATAGTCGTTAAGGCAATAATCGGCCACAAAAATGGATTTTTCTTAAATAAGGAAACAAAGATATTTTCCGACCAAGAGCGATTAACTAAAATTAAAAGAATGTTTGAGCTAACCAGGGCGACGAAAGACGTTGTTCTTACGAAGCTAGCACTTAAACCAGCCTTAACACCTAAATAATAAACCAGAAAAACAAACAATAAAATACTAAATCCCTGGACAAAGCTAATTAATAAATTATGCCGATTAAGAATTGACTTTTTTGAATTTCGTGGCGGACGGTTCATGAGTCCGCGACCGGCCGGTTCTGCTTCAAAAACAATAGAGCAAACTGGATCGACCAATAACTCTAGAAACATAATATGGACTGGAAAAAATAATAATGGCCAGCCTAAAATAATCGGAATGAGCGACAAAGCGGCAATCGGTAAATGAACCGCAACCAAATAGACAACGGCCCGCTGTAAATTATCAAAAATTCTCCGCCCCTCTTTAACGCCGCTTACCAGCGAAGAAAAATTATCATCAAGAAGAACGATGTCGGCTGACTCTCTAGCGACATCTGTACCATGCGCTCCCATGGCTACCCCGATATCAGAAGCCTTAAGGGCGGGACCGTCATTAACTCCGTCGCCCGTCATGGCAACTATCTGCCCGTCGTGTTTTAATGCTCTAACAATTTGGAGTTTATACTCCGGCATCATACGGGCAAAAATATTGCCCTCCCTAATCTTATTCTCAAGTTCGCTGACGCTTAAGTTAATAAAATCTCGACCGCTTACCACTTCGCTATAATTTTTCAGACCAATTTGTTTCGCAATGCTTTTGGCTGTTTCTGGATAGTCGCCTGTAATCATTTTGACGTTAATACCGGCTTGATAACATTCTTTTATAGCGGCGGCGGCCGTCGGACGAACCGGATCCATAAAACCTAACAATCCAAGAAATTTAAATTTATTTTTTTTAAGGTCAAATTCTTTATTGGCATTCTCCGAATAGGCGACCCCTAAAACTCGCAGGCCATCTTGAGCCATTTTTTTTATTATTTCATGGAAAGCTTCGGTCTCTTCTGGGCTTAAATTACTCAAAGACATTATTATTTCGGGCGCCCCTTTGGCACAAATAAATATTTCTTTTCCTTGCTGCCAAACATTAGCCATCGCTAAAAATGAACTAGAAAGCGGGTATTCCTGAAGAGGCTCTAGGCGAGCATAAATATCTTCATGAAAAAATTCGCGGCGCGTTTCTTTGATCGCGCCCTCAAGTGGATCAAAGGTATTGCGATTACTAGCCAGAGAACTAGTTTTTATAAAAAAGCGCAAAGCCTCATCTTTGAATAAAATTTGACGATTCTTTTCAAATTGGGAAAAATCAATCATTCTTTTTCCAGTCGCCAAATAAATTTTATCTATTTTCATCCGGTTCATCGTCAGTGTGCCTGTTTTATCGACACAAAGCGTTGTCGCCGCTCCTAGGCTTTCCACGACACTTAAACGACGAACCAAAATTTTATAACGAGAGAGACGCCAGGCGCCAATTGATAAGAAAACAACTAAAACAACGGGAAATTCTTCGGGAAGAATCGCCATCGCCAAAGTTATACCCGATAAAAAGCTTGGCAATAAATCATGTTTGGTTAAAAGATTTAGAACAACTACCGCTAAACATAAAATAATGGCAATAATTAAAATAGAGCGCACTAATTGCCCAAAGTTTTTCTGCAAAGGAGTATTTTCCTCTTCAACCGAATTAAGAATTTTACCGATGCGGCCCATTTCAGTCTGGCGCCCGACAGCTTTAATAATCGCAATTCCTTGGCCAGCCACAACCATTGATCCTGAATAAACAAAAGGGGTACTTTCTCCCTGCGGACTAGTCATCGTCAATTCTCTATTGCCGATACTTTTGGTAACTGGCACTGATTCTCCGGTCAACAGCGATTCGTTAATGCTCAAGCTCTTATCCCAAATAACTACGCCATCAGCAGGAACGCGATCGCCCTCTTTTAGTAAAACCACATCATCTCTAACCACTTCCCGACCGGCCACTTTTATACACTCGCCGTCGCGCCAAACAAAAGCACGGGGGCTAGAAAGAGACTTCAAAGCTTCAAGCGCTTTTTCGGTTTTACTTTCCTGATAAACAGAAATGAAAATAATAAAAAAAATAGAAATGCCTAACACAATCGATTCCTGCAGATCGCCAGAAAAAGCATAGATAATTATACAAGCGAGTAGAAGAAAAATCATGGGCTCGCGCAGAATATCAAGAATAATTTTAAAAAGATGCCTCTTCTTTTCAGTCGGCAATTCATTATAGCCCTCAATTTCCAAACGCTTTTTGGCCTCTAGACTAGATAACCCCTGGGCGTCTTTTGGTAAATTAATATTCATAAGATAACATTAAAGGCAATTTATTAATCTCGGGATTGAAAAAAATCGCAATGAGAGGTTAGTGGAACTTCGCTCTTCGCTTCACTGCAAAAACCTACTCCGGACTGGTTTTCAAAACTGGTGCAATTGTGACATTGGGTCGTTTCGTTAGACCAATTATTAACAAAATCCGATTCAATTTCATGAGACATATGTTTTTATTTTAATTAAATATATTTTTCTATGATTGCTTCCGCGACCGTTAGCCCGTCAATAGCCGATGAAACAATCCCGCCGGCATGCCCGGCTCCTTCGCCGGCCGGATAAATGCCGCTGATATTTGATTCTCGTTTTTCATTGCGCTCTAGTCGAACTGGCGCCGAACTTCTGGTTTCTACTCCGGTTAAAATGGCGTCCGGATCAGCGAAACATTTAATTTTTTTAGCTAGTAGTGGCAGGGCTTCTCTTAGGCTGTTACTAACATAGTCCGGCAAACACGCATCCAGAGAAGTAAGATGGACCCCGGGTCGATAGCTTGGCTTCACACTTTTTATTTCGTCTGACGCTCGCTTCTGTAAAAAATCACCGACTAATTGAGCGGGCGCAGAGTAATCGCTACCACCAAGCAAATAGGCTTTGTTTTCCCAGTGGCGCTGAAATTCTATCCCGGCTAACGGATGAGGAGAGCTAAAATCACTGGGCGTAACCGGCACTAAGAGCGCGCTATTAGAGTTTTCTCCATCCTGAGCATATTTACTCATCCCATTAGTAACCACTCCGCCCTCTTCGGAAGCGGCGGCCATAACATAGCCGCCCGGACACATACAAAAAGTATAAACGGGACGATTGTGTGCTAAGTGCTGGACTAACTTATATTTCGCCGGACCTAACTTAGCATGCTTATAAAAAGAGCCGTATCGAGACTTATTAACTTCTTCGGCCCGATGCTCAATTCTAAGTCCGATGGAGAACGGTTTCGCGCTCATTTTTAATCCTCGATTATAAAGCATTTTATAAGTATCACGCGCCGAATGCCCAGTAGCTAAGACTAAGTCGTCTACCAAGATTCTTTCGGTTTCATTAAAGACTGCCGCTTTTATTTTTTTATTTTTAATTTCAATATCAGTCAAACAAGTTTCAAATCTTATTTCGCCTCCCAATTTAATTATTTCTTGGCGGATATTTTTAATAACGGCGCGTAATTTATCGGTACCGATATGCGGGGTGCCGCTTGTCATAATCTCTTGGGGCGCCCCAGCTTTAACGAGTTCAGTAAAAATATATTTAGAGCGGGGATCGTTTATTAAGGTATAGAGTTTCCCGTCCGAAAACGTACCGGCGCCTCCTTCGCCAAATTGAATATTAGACCGAGAATTAAATTCGCCTTTTGTAAAAAACTTCTCAACATCTTTAACTCGAGAATCTATATCCTTGCCTCTTTCAATTAAAAGCGGCTTTAGTCCGGCTTTCGCCATTAAGAGCGCGGCGAATAAGCCGCAGGGGCCACTTCCGACCACGACTATTTTTTTACTTATTTTTTTTGTGATAATTTTCTCTTGATAGTGAAAAGGTTTATAAATTCTGACACGATAACGCGTCTCCCATTTTTTAATCATCTGAATATCGCGCACCAAAACGTCAAAAGAATAAACAATTAAAATATTTTTCTGCCGGGAATCAATGTTCTTTTTAACTAACTCATAGCTAATAATCTCTTCGGCGGGCAAACCTAAAATATCAGAAATCTTTGTTTTCAAAATTTCCTCACTTTCGTCTAACCCCAGGGTTATTTCTTCAATTCGAATTAAATTATTTTCGTTTAAGTTCATAAAATAAAATAGCCGCGGCCGTCGCCACATTTAAAGATTCTATCTGCGAGGAAATTTCAATTTTTATACTTTTGGCGGCTGAGGTTAGTATTTCCCGACTGACACCATGACTTTCACTTCCTAAAATCAAACAAAAATTTTTGGCCGGTTTAACCAAGGTTAAATCTTCTCCTAGGTGAGAGCTCGTCGCATAAATCGGTAGCGAACATTTTTTCAGCCAAGCGCCCGTCTTGTCTTCGGCGATATTTAATTTAAAGATTGCGTCTTTCGCGGCGCTGATAACTTTAGGATTATAAATATCAACGCAATTTTCATCAAGCATTATATTATTGAAGCCAAAGGCAAGAGCGCTACGCATAATGCTTCCGAGATTGCCAGGGTCGCTCACTCCGTTCAAATAAACTACGGAGGTTTTATCCATTTTTTCCGGTTTAATATTATACACGGCCGTAACGCCGGAAGGCGTGTCTAAACTGGAGTAATTCTTATTGAGCTTCTGATCTATTAAGTAAAAATTTTGCGATTTAGATTTTTTCTGCAGAGATAATAATTTTTCCTGATGCTTGGCGGCAAACTCTTCAGTAATAAATAAGGCCGCAAAATCGCGGCCGCTCTCTAGGGCGTCAACGATAATGGTAAAATTTTCCACCATAAATTGCCCCAATTCTTGACGATATTTTTTTAAATTTAATTTTTCCAGTAATTTCATCTGGGCGTTCTGAGGACTGCTTATTTTCTGATAATTTTCAAATGTCATAATTTTTATTTATTTTTTATGCTTGCCTTGGCTAACGAAGAGGACATTTACCGTTATAGAATTCCTCGGTAGAACATTTGGAATCGTCTTTAAAAGTGCAAATCGAATTGGGCTCAGCTAGTGTTTTGCCTCCGGACCAAGCACAATATTTCTGATCTATGGTATCAAATCCCGTGGTTTTAACCCCGCCTAGCGGGCATTCGCCACGCAACAAGGCCCACTCCTCGCAGGCTCTATTATCTTCAAAGTAACACAAACCATATTCGCCACCATCGCCCCGTTTCTGTATTACTAAATTTCCTCCCACCTTTAAACAATTAGTGGAAGCGGGATTAGCTAATTGGGTCTGGGTCTGAGTTTGTGTCTGGGTTTCTAGCCCTGGGGTTTCTGGCGTCGGATTACTATTTTTAGAGTTAAGCTTATTTATTTCCAGCGCCACGATGATGATAGCCGCAATTACGACTAAAGCGGCAATAAAAATTAATGCTTTTTTTATAAATTTTATCGAAATTGTCATATTTTTCTAAAATTATAATTTAACCTAATAAAAGTTCTCTAATCACATTAATTAATGGCTCTCTGGCTAATCCGCTAAAACCATGATCGCCGGCCAGTGAAATTAATTTTATTTTAGGGCTAAGTTCTTTTAAATCGACTTTTGGCTGAATCTCATCCTGGCTAGCTTCAATGGCCACCACCTCCGCTTTTTCCGCGAGCGCATTATATTCAGAAAAAGGTTTTGCCTCTTTGCGCTCTTGCCAATATTGAGCCGGTACAATTCTAGTCAGTCCGTCGAGCGCTGGTAATTTGGATATACCCTCTAAGTTAATAACCGCGTCGGGCCTAAATTGATATCGAGCTATTGTCCGTTCCAGCCCTAGGTCGAATGAGGGAGCTAGGAGTATAACTTTTCTAATTCCTTCCGGTCTAGCTAATGCGGCGATGATTGTTCCCTGGGAATGGCAAACTAAATCAATTATCGCCTCGGGGTTAGACAATCTGGCCTCGGCGACAATTTGTTTAAGTTTTTTTATTTGCGTGCTAAAAGGACAAGTAGTTAATGTTTTTTCAATTTCATCTACCTTGAAATAATTAAATAATACCGATTCCACTTCAGGTAGCGCTTCGGCGACGCTCGATAAAAGACCGCGGTCATCTTTTTGGACTCCGAAGCCATGAGAAAAAACAACAATCTGCTTTTTAGGCTGTAATTTATTACTATTTTCCATATACCTAATTATAACTTAAAACCATAATTTAAAAAACAGCGCCCATTTTTTTCTGCTTTGTCTAATAAAAATGAGCCTTCAGGCTCATTTTTATTTTAGACTTAACGCTTTTAATCTTTTATCTCAAAATCAGGTCCGATATAATGCATCTGGTCAAGAATAGTTTTTGTTTCCGGCAAAATTCCAGCAATTATAACACTATTTCCAGAAAAATCTTCAATTATATCACCGACTTTATTAAACTCTTTTTGTTTAATCATCATTTTTGCGTCACTGAAACCAATATAGACTGAGAAATAACGCTTATTGCTAAGCCAAACCGCGTCTAAACTGCTAACGCTATCTTTTATTTTTTCAGGCAAACTATTTTTAGCGCCTTTATAAAAAATTTCAGTTCCTATGCCCTCGGCAATAACTTGGATTTTAGCGGTATTAGTCATTTTAGCGAGCGTAGCTTTATTTACAAAATGATAGCTATCAATCAGGGTTCCGGTTCGCCCAATAACACCGACAATTTTTACGCTTGGCAAACCAAAAAAATTAGTTAAACTGTCACCCGGACCCTTTACCAACTTCTCCTTCTTCATCATCATAGCTTCGTCATAACCGATTACCATTTCGTCATTCCCTAGGGTTAGCGTTCCTTCACTTACAGAAAGTGTCTCCGGTAAACTGTCAGCGCCTAAAAATAATTTAGGATTTCCTTCGGCAAAGTTAATTTTCGTTTCCGCACCGGCTATAAAAGTATTTAGGGCTGAGGCGGTTCGAACTGAAACTACGATGCCCATGCCTTGATTTTCCATGCCTGAACTTAATTTGGCAAACTCGAAAAAACCAAGAGTAAAGACTATGACCATTACCACCGGCGCAATTAATGATAAGTAATTTCTTTTATTCGGCCTAAAATAACGTAAAAGCAAAGAATTACTCACTACCGAGATAGAACTTAGTGCCATAGCCAAGCCGGCTAATTCCGGCTTTAAGACAAGACCCAATCCAACAAAAACGCGGGCGGCAATCGGAATACCAATAACATTATAGAATAAAGCAAAAAATAAATTTTGTTTTATTTTCCCCATGGTCTCACGCGCTAATTGAAACGCCGTCACAACGTCATTTAAATCATTTCTCATGATGACGATGCCTCCCGTTTCCATCGCGACATCAGTGCCCGATCCCATGGCAATGCCTAAGTCCGCTTGGGCAAGCGCCGGGGCGTCGTTAATTCCGTCTCCGACCATCGCTACTTTATAATTATTTTGCTGTAACTTTTTGACTTCACTAGCCTTATCTTCCGGCATTACTTCCGCCAATACATTTTCAATCCCGACTTGCGCCGCAATCGCTTTAGCCGTGCGTTCATTGTCTCCTGTCATCATATAGACGGCTATGCCAAGCTTTTTTAACTTGGCAACCGCCTCCGCCGAAGTTGCCTTAACCGTATCAGCCACCGCCACGGCGCCTAATATTTTTTGGGCGGTAGCTAAAATCATTACTGTCTTACCTTGTTCTTCTAATTTAATTAATTTACGATTTATTTTATCAATAGAATGATTAAGAACTTCGATTATGAGCCGACGATTACCGAAATAATAGTCCGTATTATTAATTAAACCCTTAACGCCCTGCCCAGGGAGAGCGGAAAAATTATGGACTTCATTAAGGGCGACCGCCTCTTCGCTCGCATAAGAATATATCGCTTCGGCGAGAGGATGCTCAGATTGTTTTTCCAAACTAGCAGAAATCATTAAAATTTCGTCTTCATCGATATTTTCAAATTGGATAATATTAGTCACTTCTGGCTTTCCTTTGGTCAGAGTACCGGTTTTATCAAAAATCACGGCCTTTATATAGCAAGCTGCTTCAAGCGGTTCTCCGCCCTTAATTAATATTCCCTGTTCAGCCCCTCTACCAGTACCGACCATAAGTGAAGTTGGTGTGGCTAGCCCTAAAGCGCAAGGACAAGCAATAACAATAACGGCGGTAAAAGCCATCAAAGCAAAAGATAAAGTCGCGCCTAAGAGAAAATACCAAACTAAAAAAGTAATAATCGCCAGGCCAATAACTACCGGTACAAAAACAGCTGAAATTCTGTCAGCAAATCCCTGGATCGGCGCTTTTGAACCCTGAGCATCTTCAATTAAACGAATAATCTGCGCCAGAGCTGTTTCGTTCCCAACGCGATTGACGACAAATTCAAAACTACCGGTTTTATTAACAGTCGCGCCAATTACATTATCGCCAACTTTCTTTTCTACCGGCAAGCTTTCGCCAGTAATCATCGACTCATCAATGGCTGAATAGCCTTTGATTATTTTACCATCAATGGGCACTTTTTCGCCGGGACGGACTATAACAATATCGCCGAGCACAACACTTTCTATTGGCACATCTAGCGTCGCGCCCGAACGAATAACTCTGGCTGTCTTAGCCTGGAGCCCCATCAACTTTTTTATCGCTTCTCCTGTTTTGCCTTTCGTACGAATTTCTAACCACTTGCCGAGAACCACAAAGGTAATTAAATAGGCAGCCGTCTCAAAATACAATTCTGGAATCTTACCGCCAAGGCCGATAATCGATTTAGTTCTTATAAAATAACTTATAAAATTTACTAAACTATAAAAGAAGGCGGCTGAGGTCCCAATGGCGACCAGGCTATCCATATTAAAAGTCTTCATTTTAAGCGAAGACCACATACCTTTATAGAACCCAGCGCCAACAATAAACTGAATCGGAATAGTCAAAATTAGAGAAATAATACCGACGAATGGCAAAACCGCCGCTTTGCCGGGAATAGCAAAGAAGTCCAAGAGCATAAAATAGAGCATCGGCAAACTGAGCGCGAAACTAAACCAAAATTTTTCCGCATAGGCCTTTGTTTCTTGTTCGCGTTTATGCTTATCGTAATTACTATCCTTAGAATCGACTAACTCGGCTTTATAGCCGGCTTTTTTTATAGCTTCAATTAAATTTTGTGGTTTAACTTGGGCTTCATCATAAATAATATTCGCTTTCTCTGCAGCAAAATTAACATTGGCCTGACTAACTCCCGGGACCTTCTTCAAAGAACGCTCTATTAGATTAGCACAGGACGAACAATGCATGCCTTCTATTTCTATGCGTATTTTATTATTCATATAGCTATTATTTAATTATTCAACAATAATTGATCCATAATTTATCATGTGCATACTACAAGTAATTTCGTAAGAGCCCGGAGTGGTCGGCGTAAATTCCATAGTAATCGGCGTGCCCGCTTTTAGCGGAACAATATTGTCATATAAACCTGGAATAGTAATCGCATAACCACAGCCCGAACCGTTGTCGCGGACATCAATTTCGAATCTAACTTTAGTACCGGCTTTAACTTTAAAGACCGCGGGATCAAGAAATTTCGCCTCAGTATAAGCTGTCTTTATCACTTGAATGTTTCTCTGGCTATTAGAGTCTTTTGTAGTTTGAGCGATAACCGGAACAGAATTTGTCTTCACCGGCTGTTTGCGTCCGCCGCCACAACCACAACCGCCACCGCTGGTGCCACAGCTACCACCACCACTGGCGGCTAAAGCCGTATTAGTAATTTTTTGAACCGGCGAATTAGCGCTCACTGGAGTAGCGTCGTCATAAACATTAAATACTCCAGTATACATACCCATTGAACAAGAAAATGGCAGAGAGCCAGATTCAGTCGGCGTAAATTCAACCACATTTTCTCCGGCCGATAAAAATTTCTGGATTTTTAATTTTGGAATAAGGATAACACTCGCGCAAGAATAAGGCGCCTTAGCTTCAATTATCCATTTAACCGGTATATCTTTTTGGATAGAAAATTTATTAGGCGAATAACCATTATTATTTTCTGTCATCCTCACCACTTGAACGCCATTTTCTAAAGTAACGTTGGGATCATTAATGATATTTTCTTGATTTGAATTATTATTACTAAGACCGCTTAGATTAAAGCCCGCCAGAGTATAGCCATTATTAAGATTAAATAAAGCGAAAAAAATAACCGCTAATCCCGCCACCTTAAAGAATCTCTCCTTAAATGCTCCGCGCACTAGAGAGGTAACGCCACCAATACTAAGGAGCCCCGGAGCGGTACCGAGGGCAAACAGGCCCATAACCAATGCGCCGAAGCCAAAATTACCGGTGCTAATAGCATATAACTGCATCGCCTGCGTAAATCCGCAGGGCAAGAAAAAAGTGAAGGCGCCCATAATCATGGCTTGCCCATGGCTATATTCTTTTCTTTTTTGGTTCATGCCCAAAGCCCGGCTAATACTTTTAGGAAGAGTTAATTTGAACTTACTTAAACGCGGAAAAATATTAATGAGTTGCAGACCCATAACTAGCATTACTAGGCCAACAAGCAGAGTAAGTATTCCGTTGGCTGTGGCCGATAATTGGAAGACGGCGCCAATCATCCCCAAAACTCCGCCGAGCAAAGCATATGACAGTATCCGGCCGAGAACAAAAAATAAATGGGGTCGAAATCTTTCCGCCGGAGTTGCATTAGGGTGGTTCTCAATAAACTTAGTCGAGAGGCCCAGTGATAAGCCGCCCACTAAAGCCATACAGGTTGAAAACCCCGCAACCAGCCCGATAAGAATAATCAACCCCCAGCTTGGGCTGCCGAGATCCGGAATAATATTAAGATTGGTTAATCCTAAACCACGAAAAACTAGATATAGAGCCATTAAAAACAGAAAAGCTATACCTAAACTGGCATATTCTTTTTTATCGCTCGTCAGCCAAGGTAATTTGCCGGAAACACCGACAGAATATCCAGCTTCCGCGATAATTTTATGGATTAGAGACATAGAAGGCGCGTCGCCTTCATAGTGAATATTTGCCTCTCCTGTCTTATAACTTAGATCTACTGATTTTACTTGGCTAAGTTCTTTAAGCTTATCTTCGATTAAGATTTCACAGGAGCGACAATGCATGCCTTTAATAGGCACTTTTATATATTTAGATTGAGACATAATAAGAATTATTATTAATTAAGGCTACTTAAAAGCCCGACAAATCTTTGCCCTTTAATAATAATTCAATTATAGACGAAGAATCGTTGTTTTTACCGCCAATAACTTTGGGGGCGAGGTAATAGGGGCATTATAAATATTGTTTTCAAAAACAATTTTTAAAAGCTGCTCATTAGAAAAAAAGAAGTGGGGGACGAATTTTTCCATCTCCATTGATTGAGACGAAATAATAGAGCTAGGATGATTTCCACCAACACAACAAGGCAAAAGCGAGTTATCATGATTTTTAAGCGGCGCGGGCATAGTTTGATTTGCGGCCGTATCACCCGCTGCTCTCTCTACACAAACATCCATTTCGGCCATAGGCGAAATCTCGCTGGTCATAGCTTGAAAACAAAAATTATTAGCCAGCGGGAAAATAACGGCTATAAGCAGAATAACAACAATTTTAATAAAATATTTCTTCATTTTAGAAACTATTTTATAAGTTAAGCAACCTTCCTAAAGACTTGCGCCAATTCTTCTATCGCCTTGTCTTTGCCATTAGTATTTATCGCTTTAACAACGCAATGATTGATATGATTTACGAGCAATATTTCTTCAGCTTTCTTAATGGCATTTTTAACCGCCGAGGTTTGCTGCAAGACGTCGATACAATAAACGCCGTCCTCAACCATCTCGATGACTTTTCTTAAATGTCCTTCGACAATTTTTAAACGTTTAGCCACGTCTTCTCTAGGACTTGTTGTTTCTTTTTTCATATTAAATAATTAGCTCTCTATACCACACCCTGTGGGGGAGGGTACCTATATAATAACTCTTGCCTAAAAATGTGTCAAATAAGCGCTAATTTCTCTTGACGCGATAGCTTTTTTATCCGCGCCTCCTCAATCGAAGCCGCCGACCGGCCACTAAATCTTTTTTTATAAACTAGGGCGAGCGGCCGACGGAGTGCTGTATATTTAGCACCTTTTTCCCCCTCATTATGCTCGCTTAATCGACGCTTAATGTCGGTCGTAATCCCGGTATAAAGCGACCCGTCCGAGCATTTAAGAATATATAGATAGTAGGTTTTCATGATTAATTTATTTGAATACCTGTAGCAATACGATCGATTACACTATCAAGATCAAAAGTTTCCCGCTCGGTTTTGCACTTAGCTCTGTTTTGATCCTCATAATTATCACATTGCGGATATCTTAAAACGAATTTAAGACTTAAGAGCCGATCATTTTTTTGCGTCGTATAGGTATAATCAGTATAAACAGAACCGGCCGCCCCTTCGCTTACCGCTTCTACGCAATATAATCGATTATCCACTAAGCGTTTCGCTATCCGACTAGGCAGACTGCTTTCCGCCGGAGTTTCAGAACAAGAAAATATTCCGGCGCTTAAACTAATTTTCGGGGGCCATTCGACCGAACTGATATAGACCGCCGACAAATTTTCAGGATAATAAGCGGCTATTAATTCCGGACATTTAGCAAATTCGCAATTAGGAGCTCCCCGCTTAACACTTGAGCCATCGGCGCAAAATTTAACCTCTTCGGTGCAAAGGATACCCTTTGATTGTGTAATCTCGGGTTGACTTAAAGCGGTTAGCCGGATAAAAGTCCAGAGACCACCCAATAAAAATAAAATTATAATGCCCAACAATATAATAACTTTTGTTTGTTTTTTAATAATCATAGTAATGTTTTTAAAATTTAATTATAGCAATTGTTCGGTCATCTCGGGATTTAGTAGATTTATATTTTTTCCATTTATCAGGATCTTCTTGCTCAACTTTTTTGAAAGCAAGCTCCCAATCATTAATAGTCGCGCCGCGAGGGGCAACAATATAGCCGTCAGTAAATAGTTCGATTGTCTTAATTTTATTTTTGGGATATGTAAATACTTTTACGAATTTGGCGGGCGTGTCAGTGCCATCAATAACTCCGTAGCCAAAGCGATGGCGAGGATTATTTTGGTAAGAAAACTGTTTTAAAAGCAGCGGCATAATATGTTCTCTGCTTCCGGCGATGTCTCCTGTCTTTTTTATATATTTTGCTCTTTTTTCTGAATTATAAGTATCAATCTGCCCCACCTCTTTATAAATTACTTTACCGTTAATCCTGAACCCAGAATCTCCTAAACATGTCACTATTAATTTATCCGCCAATACCCTAGCAACCACAAAAGCGCAAGCAAATCTATATCTTGGATCAATAACATCTTTTATAATGCCCAAATCTTCATAAAGTTTGTGGACCCTTTTATTCAAGAAATTAATCAACTCCACACCAGTTAACTTGGAGTGCAGAGCTTCTTTAACTACTAACCGAGATACAAGCTCACCCCCTGTTTTATTATGGTATTTTCGCCCGCTTTTGTCCGTCGCTCCATCGGCAATTACAAAACACTCTTTATTATAGTTAAAGTAATCCTCGTTCTTATTGGCCACTTTCCCTTGAGAAAAAGACTGGACTTTCATCATATAAATTAAGGTTAAATATTTATAATTTCAATATCAACCTTATTATCAGAGTCTAAACCATAATAGCTAGTAACTGGCTTGGTGTAATGAGACATAAAATTGAAAAGCGCGATTCGTATCCGTTTAAAAACATTACTAGGCCGGGTAACAAAACGATCCAGGCCGACCAGAATCAACCACTTCTTGGGATCACTAGGAATTTTTATCATTTGCTTATCTTTCAACTCCACTAAAACACGCCTAATATTCGGCGTTTGCATATAGCCGTAAAATACTTGCACAGAAATAACACTTCCTACTTCACGAGACGTCTGAAAATTAATAATATGATATCGTTTTATCCTCTCGACGCGTGGAATATTTAAGAATGTTACATTCATGAAAACGACATGTTTCGGAATATATAAACCCCACTTAGACAAGAAGGCGCCGAGCGCGACAGAAATAACATCCGATTGGTTCAATATCGGCCTTGAAGACATAACAACAATTGAGCGATTCAACAGATTTTTTTTATGCTCTGTCTGTAGTTCAACAAATCTTTTAACAGAAAAACCGGGTAAGCTGAGGTGCGCGGCCCGAGAAAGGGCGCGGCCCCAATCCCAAGTCGACATGAATATAAACAAGATAATAGCGATGATAATCGGTACGAAGCCGCCCTGCCAAAATTTTAATATTGTACCGGAAAAAAACGAAAGATCAATTATTAACAAAAATGAAAAAAGCGGCACAACCACCCATAAAGGCCATTTCCAAAGCTGCCGCGTTAAAGCATAAAATACTAGGGTTGTAATAATCATCGTCCCTGTAACGGCAATGCCATAAGCGGCGGCGAGGCCACCGGAAGCGCGAAAAACCAAAACTAAAATTATACAGCTCACAGCGAGCGCAAAATTTATCGCCGGTATATAAATTTGACCTTCAATATCTGGGTTAGTATGAATAATTTTTATTTTCGGGAGCAAGCCCAGGGCGACCGCCTGACTAGTTAAAGAATACACACCGGCGATAAGCGCTTGGCTCGCGATGATAGTCGCAACGGTGGATAATATTACTACTCCCAAAAAGGCCCAATGCGGCGCTAGAGCATAAAAAGTATTGCCACCAATTATTTCATTCCCGGATAAGAGCAGGGCTCCCTGACCAAAATAATTTATTATTAAAGCGGGATAGACTAAGCCTGCCCAAGCGGCGGTAATAACCCGGCGATTGAAATGGCCCATATCCGCATAAAGTGCCTCACAACCGGTAATACATAAAGCGATTGAACTTAAAACAAAAAAAGTTAACCAGGCATGTAAGCAAATAAAGCGATAGGCAAAAATCGGATTAATTGCAGATAGAACCTGAGGATATTGAACAATTAATGGTAAACCTAAAATTATAAGAGCGATAAACCAAATAATCATAATCGGCCCAAAAAGCCGACCGACTTTTCCTGTTCCTTTTTTCTGAATATAAAATAAACCAATAAGAATAAATACCGTTAACGGAACTACATACGGCGTTAGGCTAGAGGATAATATTTTAAAACCTTCGACCGCCGACAAAACTGAAATGGCCGGAGTTATAATGCCGTCACCATAAAGCAGGGTCGCTCCTAATAAAACCACGGCGGTCACACTAAGACCAAGAATTTTTTTAACGCCACCTTGTCGCAATAAAGCCAGCAAAGCGAAAATACCTCCTTCGCCGTTATTGCCTGCCCGCATAATCAGTAATATATACTTAATGGTAACCACTATCATTAAGGTCCAAAAAATCAAAGATAGAACGCCAAGAACGTTCTCTGGGTTGCGCGCTAAAGGATGAAGCCCAAAAAACGTCTCCTTTAGAGCATACAAAGGAGAAGTCCCAATGTCACCAAAAACTACCCCCAAAGCACCGACCAAAAGAGGGAGGCTTATTTTCTTTTTCGCTAATAGGTTACTGCCCATATTTTTTAAAATCACCCTATATTTCCTATAAAAATTATATAATACAAAATACCATAAAACATGAGAAAGAAAAAACGGATAATAAACTCAAAAAAAGAAGGCAACCAACTTGATGATTATGGAATCATTGTTGATAGCCAAGGATATATAGTAAACGCTAAACGCTAACTAGCAAAATTAACGGATTGACTTGTATCCATGAATAACTCCATTTTTAGAGAGGACAATTTGCCAGAGTTGATTTTTTCGGGCGCGAAAGGAGGCGGCGCAAGAAAGTAAATAATATTTCCACATCCGATAAAACCGTTCTCCATATTTTTCTTTCAAAACGGGCCAACTTTTTTCAAAATTATCATACCAAGCCATTAGGGTCTTGTCGTAATACAGCCCGAAGTTATGCCAATCCTCCATCACGAATAAGCCTTCGGTTGATTGTGCAATTTGCCCAATAGAGGGAATCATCGAATTAGGAAAAATATATTTTTCTATCCAGCGGTCGGTGGTTTTTACTGAATTACTGCTGCCGATTGTATGTAGAAGAAACAATCCGTCCTCTTTTAGGTGGCGGTTCGCGATTTTCATGTACGTTCGGTAATTTTTATATCCGACATGTTCAATCATGCCCACGGAGACAATATGATCATAAAGGCCTTTTATTTTTCGATAATCCTGTAATTGGAATTGAACCGGCAAACCGGCGCATAATTTTTCGCCTAATTCCGCTTGCTCTTTAGAAACAGTGATAACATCAACCGTGGCGCCATATTTTTGTGCGGCGTATTTAGCAAAGCTGCCCCAGCCGCCACCGATATCCAATACTTTGTCGCCCGGCTTTAAATTTAATTTACGGCAAATTAAATCCAGTTTAGCTTCCTGAGCTTCGGCTAGGGTTTGCGCGCCCTGCCAATAACCGCAACTATAAGCTAAATAAGGGTCAAGCATTGCCAGATATAAGTCATTGCCAATATCATAGTGTCTTTGACCGATTTCAAAAGCTTTACTTTTTTTCTGCTGGTTGAAAATAGTGTTTTTTAAAATAAACAGTAGCGTCTTAAAATCTTGGCGTATTTCTTTTTCTAAATCAGCTTTAAGGACACGATAAAAAAATTCATCTAAAGATTCAGCGTCCCACCAAGCATCCATATAAGCCTCTCCCAAACCCAGAGAGCCTTGTTTTAAAACACGGCTATATAAATCCTCGTTTTTTACCTGGATGTCCCAAGGGTCTTTGCCGTTAATTTTTATATCCGCCAAATCAAGTATTTTCTGAACAACCTTCTGAGTTTTTTGTAGCATTTTTGCTCTCATAATCGTTGTTTTTAATTATTAAATACTAATGATATAAGAATTATACCAAAAATAACCACTAAAAGCGAGATTTTTAGGGAATAATATCAACTAGCGCGACCCCTTTCTTTTTCTCTAATTCCCTCACCATCGCTTTTAAATCTTTATCGCGAGCGGCTTGATACCTATCAGAAATAGTAAAGGCTGTGAACTCTTTTAGATACTGGATGATAATATGAGATTTAAGATATTTCATGGGCTGCTTAGGCCTAAAAATAAGGGATAAATACGTGGCCGGGCCGGAACCGAAAGACAGAAAGATAAATAATTAATCCACAATATATTTTTTTATTGACGGCAATGAGATCATAATTCAAACAGGCTATCGGTTTGTCGCGGTCCGTTATAAATATCCACGATTCTCGATTTAATCCTTTAAAATTCCGGCCTAAAATTAAACTGATTGATTTTAAATCGGGAAGTTCTCCTTTCAAACTAAAAAGCCGCTTCATTTCTCTAAAATAAGCCCGTAAATATTTAAAATTGGGCGAATGGGCGTCGTTTAAAAAAATTAAATCAAACTCTTCTCTGATGGCTTTTACTTTTTTCTTATATTTACTTCTGACAGCGCTATAGTTTTCCATGATTTCTACATTTTTACTCAATAAAAACCTCCCTGTCTTTATATAAATCAGCTCTCATATCTTCATTTATCTTTTCATCAACTTTTTTCACATTAGCACTTTTATACTCATGGAATTCTGACCAAAAAATTTTTTTATCGTACATTGTTTTGAAGAAACTTAAATATTCGCTCTTATGCTCTGGGGAAACAAAATCGAGCAGTTCATTGAGCGTTTTATTATATCTAATAAAGTCTTCGAAGTCGCCGTTATTTTTTAATAAATTATCCCAACCGGTTTTTATTGCCTGCGCCTCAGTCATCATCCTCGACCAAAAATCTTGCCTCTCCTTATTTATTTCTTTTAGCGTCACCTTACCGCGACGATTTTCGGGCAGATATTTCTGCAAAAATTCCCCAGTCAACATATAGGCTTTTATGCTTTTAAACGGTGGTTCGCCCGTTTTCAAAAAAGCATTAAATCTTTTTTGGTCTATTTGACCGTTCTTATCAATAAATTGCAGCCAAGTAGAAAAGTCATTTTGCTCAGTCGTTTCGTCTTTTATTTTTTTAAAGCCCAAAAGATCAGCTACGGGAGTATTAAGTAGCCAAGATTTGCCAATCACCGCTACCGCCTCCGGCTCCTTATCAATAATATATTCAGCCACTAGCGCCAAATCGTTTTTTATTAATTCCGGTCCTAAATTTTTTTCACCGGTATTGTAAAAATCATTCACATGAACTTCAACAAAATGATCAAATTTAGAAAAACCTAAATTTTCCAAATTTTTATACCTTTTTTCAGCGTCCTGCTCAATGTTTGTAATCTCGTTAAAACTCAAAACTTTTGTTCTATTCTCTTTTTCTTCGCCAGTATACTCTTTTAAATCGACAACACCTAAGTATTTTTTAATAGAATCTTTTTTAGATTTAACTAAGCTTGAGATTAAATCTAAATTAAAACCATTTGTTCCATATATATGATCAACTTCTTCGTAAAAATCTTCTAAAAATAAGTCTATTTTTTCTTTAAAGTCATTAGGATTAAAACCTTCCAAGCGGAAGGTCGGCCGCAAAATAATATTTTTTATCGGAGTAAACTCCCTGACCGCCTCAGAAAATTTATAATTATCCCCGACTTTGTTTTCTTTTAATTTCTGTTCAGCATAAATCAAAGAAATTTGCTCAATTTTTTCAAAAAGTATTTCTTGTTTTTCTTTAGCGTCCTCAGTTTCGATGTGACCGCCTATGTTTTTTAGATTTTCTAAATTCATAAATGAGCCGTATTAATTGTTTATATACCACAAAAATAGCATAAAAATGCCATTTTGTCTATATGAAGTCACGGTTTTAAGCTGTGGATAGAAACAAATCCGACAACCCCGTCTCGGCCTAAGTCAAGTTATTAGAAATGAATTTATTATGCTAAAATAACTGTATATGAAAAATTATATTAACTGGAAAATATTTTTTATTCTCCTTGGTTTAAGTATAGTAAGCGTAGTCTGCGTCTTTCCCTATGTTCTTTCTCTCCAGGGGGAGTTATTAAAAAAAATTGGACAACCGATTGAATTTATATTTCTGGCGCAGCTTGTCCAAAGCTTAATTCTTTTTTCCGTTGTTATATTTTTTGGCTTATTTTTTACCAAAAAAATAAATTTTCAACTTCCGCTAATTGAGGCCTTTCTAGAGAAAGGGGGTTATAAAAAAATCCTAAAAAATATTTTAGGAAAATCAATTCTTATGGGGGCCGCGGCGGCTATAATTATTTACGTTCTCGATGCTCTTTTTACTTTCTTTGGAGCTTCTATTAGCACCCATCAAAACTATGCCCCAGTTTGGCAAAAATTATTGGCGGCTCTATACGGGGGCACAACCGAAGAAATATTAATGCGCTTATTTTTAATGTCGTTTTTTATCTGGTTGAGTATGAAAATGTTCAAACATAACCAACCAACAAAAACAGGTATAATAATATCAATCTTTCTGGCCGCTATTATTTTTGGCCTCGGACATTTGCCCATTACAGCTTCTTTAACAACATTAACCCCACTTATTATCGCGCGCGCCGTTGTTCTAAATGGTGTAGGAGGAATTATTTTTGGCTGGCTTTTTTGGAAGAAAGGTCTTGAGTCGGCCATGATTGCTCATTTTACGGCTGATATTTTTTTGCTTACCATTTTACCTCTAATATTTAAGTAATATATTAGGTAATATATTTTAAAACTTTATTTTTAATAAAAAAACACCCGAATGAGTGTTTTTTGTTTTAGTATTCGATAGATAATTGAACTATAAGTAAATCGCCAGCTCAATTCCCTTTCTTTGGCTACAGCCAAGAAACTATCATAAAGAGAATGATGACTTATTTTATTTTTAAATATTTAAATATTCAAAAAATTATTTACTCATCATCATTGGCGCTATCTACCGAAGACGGATGAAAATATTCTTTAATAGCATCTTTAGTCGACATTCCCCTTGTTTCCATTTTATGTCTAATCGTACTAATAGAGGCGCCAACTAAACCAATAAAAGAAATAAGCGCAATAGTAGTTATGGTGACATCAGGTCGACTAATAAAATCTTCTACATCTTTAATAACGGAAGGATCAACACTATTTGCAGCAATAAATAACATTACCCCGGCTCCAATGGCTATTTTTTTTACTATTTTACTTAACTTAGCCTTTTTTTCTTCATCATAGTTTTCTAAAGCCTTATCGGTCGCATCTGCGTCACCCAAAGCTTCGACTTCTTTTTGGACGTTACTAAAATTATTCGCTATTTTTCCCAACTCTCTATCAATTTCCACCTCCACATTATTTGTCTCATTCTCCACACTATCTCCCTCTAATTTTTTTTCATTATTATCTTGATTATTTTCAATTATTTTCATAATATTAAATTTAATTCTTAATTTAATTCATCAAATCTTTTCTAATTGAATCCAATTTACTATCAGAACCCAATTGATTTAGATTTAGAGATAAATCAACTAAATTTTTATTAAACTCTTTTAAAAATAATAACTTTTCCTCGGGAGTACAAGTGTTATTTTTTATCTTTTCTGCCAAGGATTGTAATTCTTCTTCTGTCATAAAATTTAAATTAAATTATATTGTTTAAATAATATTGTAAAACTAAATCAAAAAAATGTCAATATTATTTATTATTTATTTTTAAGATTATACTAAGCACCACTTATTTACTAAGATACAAAAAAAATACGCTGACTTAAAGTTTCGGGTATATTTGGAACAATTTTCCCATGATTAGAGTTGAATATTTCGAGCTAAAATTCAACTTTAATTTCAAAAGTATCTAATAACGATAAAACTTCCGGATAGGAAAATTTTGCCAGTTTTAATTTGTTATCAATCGGATTAATATAATAATTAAAGGCACCAACAAAATTTGCTCTCTCCAGGTTGGTATGATAAAACTTGCATAATTGCAAACTGGACCCAAAAAAATCTGCTCCGATTAAATTGGTATTGATAAAATCAGCTTCTTTAATCTCACATTTTAAAAATTTACTTTCTTTAATATCTAAATCACTAAAATCACAAATCATAATAATACTTTCCTTAAATATCCAGGTAACCAGCAGCTCATCTATTGCGGTAAACCTTATTCCCAATAACTTACATTTTTCAAATAAAACCCCCTGAAAACTACAATTATTAACTTTTATATTAGAAAGATTACAATCTAAAAACTGGCAATCAATAAAAACAGAATTCGAAAAATCACAATCATTAAAATTGCATTTCTTAAATACGCAATTGGAACATTCTTTATCTTTTAAATCTTGTTTTGAGTATTGTATATTTTGAAAATCGTTTTTGTTGTAAGTTTTAGAGGTAAAGTCCATATGAGTTAATTATATTTAACAAAAATACCACGAAAAGTGCTACTTTGTCTATTTGCTCGAGGATAGGGATATAGTTGGAACTTTTTTAATTAAATAAAAAACCGCTGCTAACACAACGGTTCGAGGCTCTTAAGATTGATTTTCATCTGGCAGCTATAAAAATACAGATATTTTTGGCTATAAATTATTTATCTCCAAATATATTTTTTACTACATTTTCGTAGGAATACCACGGAATATATAAGCCAGAAGCAAAACTGGCCAATAGATAACCCAGCAGGCACGAACAAAGATTGAAATTTTTTCAATTTCTCTTTCTGTGTACCAGGCTTTTGACAAAATTATCGAGCTTATAAAGCCGATGCCAACCCAAGAAAAACAGATCAATAAACATAGCATGAAATAAATAGTTTCTTCCATTATACATCCTCCGGTTTTGAATTAATTTAAAGTACAACAAAAAAATATACCACAGTGGTATATTTTTGTCAATGTGCTCGGGGATAGGGGTTCCCGCCTCACTCGCCGGCCAGCCGGCTCGCTCGATGTCGCGGGTTGCGCTAAGAGCTAGCGCTCGCTGCGTCGTCGTTCTGTTGAACGCCGACTAGCTCGCTTCAACCCTGTTCGAATCCCGGCTCCTAACTTATAAATAAAAAGAATACTAACTTTGTTAGTATTCTTTTTATTTAAGCTCGGGGTTTGGAATATAGTTGGAACACTTATACTTTAATTTTATTCTGCGCTATTTTTTACTTTTTACTTTTTTAGCTGTTTTTACAATTAATTTATCATCACTTTTTAACTTTCTTTGTAATTTTTTGACATCTTC
>Ga0172381_10002033_pt1 | contig 22980 bp, 45 predicted proteins | sample Leawel6488metaG_FD_119754 | JGI IMG/M metagenome (GOLD analysis project Ga0172381, IMG submission 119754) | Leachate microbial communities from a municipal landfill in Southern Ontario, Canada - Leachate well 64-88 metaG | ecosystem: Engineered > Solid waste > Landfill > Unclassified | place...
GCTCTCTTGACCTGGGTTCCCTTACGTCCATACCTGACGGGTTCAACCCGACGGTCGGCGGCTCTCTTTACCTGCGTTCCCTTACGTCCATACCTGACGGGTTCAACCCGACGGTCGGCGGCTATCTTGACCTGAGTTCCTATCAAGGAAGGATGCCGAATACAAAAACGCCTGCAGAAGTACTGGTGTGGGAAACAGGATATGCATTGATTGATGGTATTCTGTCGAAGATAATATCAAAGCACGGTATGATTATGAAAACCGTTGTCGTAGGTCAGAAAACGTCTTCTTTTATATTAACAGACAATGAGGGACGGTATTCTCATGGAGATACAATCAAAGAGGCAAAAGAAAGCCTTTTGTATAAAATAAAAGGCCGGGATACAACAAAATATAAAAATTTATCATTGGATACTGTCTTTACATTTACCGAGGCAGTCCAATGTTACCGTGTAATCACAGGCGCATGTGAAGCAGGGACAAGACATTTTGTATTACAGGTAGGTAAAAAACAGTCTTATACAATAAAAGATATGTTGGAAATAACCAAGGGGCAGTACGGTTATGATACTTTTTCTGCCTTTTTTAATATTGACAGAAATAGTAAATAACTGTTAGAATAAAGGAGCTTGTTATGGGATACAAAAGACAGATGAAGGGGAGGTCTACATCAATTTATTTGTCAGATAAAAATTATGACCTGACAAATAAGGTTTCCGAAAGCTCAGGTATGAGCAGGTCGGAACTGGTTAATGCTGTCATTGACAGTGTTAACCTTGAAAAACTTTTGAAGCAGAAGGACGGTGAAAAAGATGAACGAACTGAAGCTGGAAAATGATTCCTGCATTGTTGGGAAGTATCTGAAAGACGTCCCTGAAGAATATTTCAGGGAAGCCCGTTTAACCGGATTTGGCGGCTCTGATGCCGGTGCTATAATGGGATTAAACCAGTATAGTTCAGCATTTACGGTAGTGAATGATAAACTTAACCCTGAAAAAGAGGGTATATCAAATAAATCTACCAAACGCGGTAAGCGAATGGAACCCGTTATCCGGGAGTCACTTGCAACGTGGATAAAAGAAGAACAGGGGATTGATATTCAGGTGTTTGAATCTCCGTGGCAGTATCGGTCTGTCGTGAATGAATTCATGATCGCCGATATCGACGGACTCGTGATTCATCCGAAATCTGGTCTTAGTCTTCTTGAAATAAAAACGGCAACGGAAATGGTCGGAGATAAATGGGAAGATGGTTCTATCCCTGATTCATATTATGCACAGGTACAGCATTATATGTTTGTAACCGGACTGCGCATGTGCCTTGTTGCCGTAATGATCGGACTGGACTTTGAGTATCGGTACATCCCGTATAATGAGTCCTTTGTAAAAGAAATGATTGCAAAGGAAGAAAACCTGTGGAACAATTTTGTCATGAAAAAGTTACTTCCAATACCATCCGGCATTGACGCAGAAAATGAAATACTTAATAATAAGTACGGTAATCCTGTGCAGGAAACCATTGATATCCCTGAATTATCAGATGACGCGGCAGAGTATCTGTATTTAAACGAACAGAAAAAAGAAATCGAAACACAAAAGGATGCAATCGCAGGAAAGTTTAAAGATGCCCTGAAAGATGCAAAGCGCGGAGATATGAAAGGTTATTACGCATTATGGAGCAGGTTTGATACAACAGGATTTGATAAAGAAAAATTCCAGTCTGAAAATCCTGAATTGTATCAGAAATATGTAACAAAAAGCCGTGGCAGTCGGCTTATGATAAAAGCTGCCAAGGACGGTAAAAAATGAAATTGATTGGTTTGAAAGTTGAAGGCGTTCGTAAAATCAGATGTGCGGAACTTGATTTTGATGGAAGTAATCTGATTGAAGTCCGCGGTAAGAACGGTGCCGGTAAATCATCAGTCATTGATTCTATTCTCATGATGTTTAACGGTGCGTCTTCTATTCCGAAAGATGTTGTAACGCACGGCATGGAAAAAGCGACAATTATAGGAAGGGTCGGAGACTACGAAATAAAGCGGACAATCAAACCGGACGGAAGTTCTACCGTGACGGTATCATCGCCGGACGGTAAAGTCGCGCAGCCGCAGAAGTTTCTTGACGAACTTGCCGGGCAGTTTATTGACCCGAAATGGTTTTCCGATTTAGCTTCTATGGATAAAAGAAAGACCGTTATGCAGAAATCGGGACTTGACTTTACGGAAATTGACCGGAAAATTACTGATGCTGAACAGGAACGGTTGATTATCGGACGTGAACAACGGAATCTCGGCGGTGTACCTGCAAAGCCTGAAAAGGTTGATCCGGTATCGGTATCTGAACTCCTTTCTGAACTGGATAAAATAAACAAATTTAATACAGAGCAGGATTCTATTGCATATTCTAATCAGAAAGCAGTTGACGATATGAAAAGGCTTATTGTTGAATCGTTTACCAATGCAAGGACTGTATCAGAAATTCAGGATGCAGTTTTAACAGCAGGAAACGCAGTAAAAACTTTTGAATCGTCTTCTATCCTGCAAAAAATCCTTACAAAGAAAGATACTGCCGATATCCAGAAAAAAATCAGTAATGCCGAAGAAATCAACCGGAAAGCCTCTTTGTATACAAGCTATCTTACTAAGAAAAAGCAGGTTGAAGACAAACAGAAAGAATATGATGATGCAGATGAAAAACTGAAATCACTGCGGAAAGAAAAAGACGATATGGTATTGAACGCAAAGTTGCCGCTTAAAGGGCTTGCAATTACGGATACCGGATTGTCTTTCAATGGTGTAACAGACAATAACTGGTCTGACAGTGAACAACTGAAAATATCAATATGCCTTGCGGCTGCGTGGTGCGGTGAAGTAAAAGCCGTGTACATTAAGGGCGGCGAAGCGTTTGATTCCGCGTCATTGCAGAAAATAAAGAAAATGGCAGATGAACAGAATTTACAGATCATCATGGAAATCGTTGACGATTCATATTCAAAGAACGGCGACGGTGTAATTCAGATTGAAGAAGGGGAAGTGATAAACAAATGAAAGCAAACGGTGAAGATTACAATAATAAAAGCAGCAATCAGCAGACCATAAATGCCGTTGCTCCTATACAGGAGCTGCTGAGCACCGACTATGTTAAGTCACGTTTTAACGACGTTATGGGTGTAAAAGCTCCTGCGTTTCTTGCATCTCTTGCAAACATCGTAAACACGAACAAGGACCTTAAACAGTGCTCACAGTCGAGTGTTGTTTCGGCGGCACTTGTAGCAGCGGTGCTTGACCTGCCGATTGAGCCGAATTTAGGGTTTGCCGCAATTATTCCGTATTACGGAAAAACTGGACAGGTTGCTCAGTTTCAGATTATGTACAAGGGCTTCATACAGCTTGCAATGCGTACAGGGCAGTACCGGACAATGAATGTAACTGAAGTGTATACCGACGAACTAAAAGGATATAATCTTATTACAGGAGAAGTCGACATAAAATCCGAGGAAAATGGATTCCGTGAACAAGGGAAAGAGAATAAAATTGTCGGATATGCCGCATATTTCCGGCTTGTAAATGGATTTGAAAAAACTGTTTACTGGACAATCAAAAAACTGGAGGAACACGGTAAAAAATATTCAAAAAGCTATTCCGGTAATTATCCCGAAAAATCTCTCTGGTCTACCAACAAACCTGCAATGTATTCAAAAACGGTTATCAAAGACCTTATTTCAAAATGGGGAATTATGAGTACAACCATGCAGACCGCCGTTATTGCAGATCAGGGAGTAATGAAAAATCTCACGAAGGAAATTACCGCTGAAAATATTGAATATGTAGACAACGACGGAGAAGTGCCTGAAAAATCTGCAAATGCTTCAGATGAAAGTAAATATCAGACAAAAACAGAACCAGTAAAAGAAGAACCGGAAAAAGAAACAAAGGTTGAAGAACAAAAGCCCGTTGTTGTTGAAGCAAAACAGGAAGTAAAAAAAGAAACGGTAAAACCTGTCGAAAGTACAGAACTTCCCGGATTCTCCAAAGATGGTGCAAGTAAAGCGTTTGACAGCGGAAGCAACGGACAGTTTGATATTTTTTAAGGCGGTGTAAAAATGAAAATCACGGGTATAAGCAATGTAAAATGGGATAAAGTGAACGGAATAATTTATGTCCAGCCTTCAAAGTCGGATATTCAGCTTATCGAAAAGTTTTTCGTTAAGAAAGGAATTCAGGAAGAGAAGACAGGTGAAAAATGCTATCCATTTTATACATTTGAAATTGCCGCTCGTGATAAAACCTTCAATCAGGTAAAAGCGATATGGGCGCTTGTCACCGTTATTTTTCGTTCTATGCATGGAAGAAAACCGGATGAAGAGGAAAAGTATGATTTGTATTCCGATATTCTTGACATGTATGCCGATAAGGTTCCGAACAGGTTTACAGGTGCATTACGTCCTGTACATTTGTCGGAATCAGACGTTTATCAGGCAGGAAGAATGTTAACTGCCTGTATAGACGTATTGACAGAATATTGCGATTTGAATAATGTAAGAGACGAGAACGGGAAAGAAATCGGCGGTGAGCTGCAGAATGAAGTACGTACGATATTCTTAAAATGGACTAACTGGCGCGGAGGTATTGCAAAAGACCCGCTGGATTACGACGACAGTGGTAATGAACTGACACTTTATAAATGGCTTGAGAAACATAAAGTGTCTGATATAACGGGAATAAATGACGGTACTCTTGAAGTAGTTCATATTGTTTCTCGTGGTTCTGATGCGAAAGATATTGAAAGTCCATGGAACTGGATTCTCATGGAACATAAATACTATATAGGAATACAGCATGAAAAAGGATGGGAAGCATTGGTTAATGAATTTCCATTTATAAAACCGCGCGTGTTACGTGCGAGAAGTCTGGCTGGGAAATTATAAGAGATATAGAAAATGAAAACGTTTAGACAAATTGAAAAAAGAAAGAGAATAAAAGTACCTTTTTGCTTTCTTCATTTAAATTTTGAAAACAAAGATCATACTTTCGTTGCATCTTTTGTTTTGCTTAGACATTTTTATTCTCCGAGAACAATCTTTCATTTTAAGCTGGGAAAATTGGTAGAACAATCTTTCATAATCGAATTGACTTTGTTCAATTTTAACATATTCTCAATTCTGTTTTTGTGGGGGAAAGAATGAAAATTGGATATTATAAGATAATGGACGGTATAGGTTATCTGACAATAAACAATCAGGGTACATTGAAAAAGATGGGTCGCGTAAAATGGTATTACGCGCTGGTATTGGAATTGAAACAATGTATTCACGGAAAAGTTGAATATTCTCTGGTGGAAAGTTTTGTGGAAAAAACGACAGAAAAAGAAGAAATGAAACGTAAAAAGAATGTCTTGGAATTTAAAGTAACAAAAGGAAAAATATGTGTCCCAAGTACTAAACATTGCACAATAAAGGGTAAAAAATGATTAACGTAAAACTTGAAAATGCAAAATATATGCCGGAAAGAAAAAGCGAAGGTGCCATTGGATCAGATTTAATGGCATGTGGGGATTATTGTGTTCTTGCTAACTCTGTAATAAAAGTAAAAACAGGTGTAAGTATTGAACTTCCTAAAGGTTTTGAAGCACAAATAAGACCTCGTTCAGGGCTTTCATTAAAAGGAATAGAGATTATCTTAGGAACAATAGACAGTGATTATCGTGGTGAAATATCTGCTATTGTCCATAATACAACAAATATTCCGTTTCATATAAAAGACGGAGAAAGAATAGCACAAATGGTAATCAATAAAGTTGAATTACCGACTTTTAATGTTGTTTCTGAGTTATCTAAAACAGAACGGGGAAAATCAGGTTTTGGGAGCACTGGTAAATGAGACACAATTCTTTGAACATAAAATCAGGTCTTGAAGCGAACGTCGTGTATGCCCGGCATGATTACAAAAATCTAAAAAATGTTCCTTCGCTTGTGAAATTTGCAAAACGGCAGATGAACAAACGTGAAAGAAAAACACATAAAGAAGAAACAAAATCGATAATATCAGAGGACGGAAAATGAGTATTAATCCAATTGTAAAGAAATTAATAGACAATAACTGTGATTATGAATATTATCCCACAACACAGAAAATAGTTGATGTAATCGTGGATAAAATAATCGGCAGTTATTCCGGCATACGGGATGAATGTAACCGTATCCTTGATATAGGGTGCGGTAAAGGTGATTTTTTCCAGAAACTTGAAATATCAATTAAACGGTACAACCGCGGCAAGGGCATGGAACTGTAATGCAAAAATTCTGCCTTCAAGCTCTGCAAATTTAATTGAGTGGAAGAAATAGGAGGTTTATATGCACACACAAACGTGTCCAAAATGCAACGGCCAAGGACATACCTGTATGTTGTCATGGGTAGACGGATCGGTGAAGACGTTCAATGCAGACGGAACAGTTTATCCGTGTCCTGTATGTCATGGGACCGGAATAATTTATATTCCTGATTCAGAACCGGAGCCACCTGTGAAAACTGTAAAAATTTCATAAGTCCAGATATTAATACATGTAAAAAAGGTGGAAAAGATGAACCGGAACTTATGTGTGATGATTATGAATACACGTCTTAAGCATCTAATGTTTAACTGTTATATAACAGTTATATAATATATAAAGGAGATATAATGTATAAATCACCGATAATTGAGCGATTGGTAAATGTAACAGGAAGTGAAAAAGCTTCAAAAACTGTATTACGAAGTATTGGTTTTTCAAAAAGATATATAGAGCCTATAGAAGAATTTATTCCTAACTGCATTCAAGAACGCTCCATTACTCTTTATCTTCATAACCGGAAATTACAAGCAAAGAATTTCTTTTTTTCTCAGCAGCTTATTAAATATGACAAACTTTGTCTTAGTCTCGGAATTGACGCAGAATTTAGAAATCAGAAATTTGAATATGACGAAAAAACAGGAGAAGAAATAACGGAAGAAAAATGAGATAATAATAACTGAAAAAGCGTACATTTCCGGTCCGATAACCGGTATGTCAAATTCTAATTATGAGAATATTTTGGCAACAGAGATCCGGGATTTTTATAATTATTTAAAAAGTATATTGTAATCTTTTTTGAAAAGATATAATATAATAAAAGCTGAACATTCTGGCAGATGTATTAGCAATGTCTTGCAAGAGACTAAAATTAAGATATCATTGTTCGAGCAGGGATTAAACGCTTGCACGTTTTCCCGAAAGGCCTGCCAGCCGCTCGAACAATGGTATTTTTTTTGCATTAAAGAGGTAGATATGGAAAATGAATTAGGTACTGGAAAAACAATGACAGTGAAAGAACTTGCAGATAATCTGCATGTATCTATTATTGCTGTTCTGAACCTGAAATGATAAAACTACCAGATGGCAGAGGCGAAAAACCAATGTGCTCACATGGACAAGAAAAAGGACAAAATGAGAAAAATGAAAAGAACTGATTATATTTCATGGGATGAATATTTCATGGGGATTGCTTTATTGTCTGCCGGAAGGTCAAAAGATCCTAATACACAGGTAGGAGCATGTATTGTGAATGAATCAAACAGAATTGTATCAACCGGATATAATGGATTTCCAGTGAACTGTTCTGATGATGAATATCCATGGGAAAGAGAAGGTAAAAATCTTGAAACAAAATATCCGTATGTTGTTCATGCAGAAATGAACGCTATACTGAATACAAGAAACGAAAATCTTGACAATACCCGTATATATGTCACATTGTTCCCATGCAATGAATGCGCAAAAGCAATTATTCAGTCGGGAATAAAAGAGGTGATTTATTATCAAAACAAATATGACGGATCAGATTCTGTCGAAGCAGCAAAAAAAATGTTCACTTCGGCAGGAGTAAAATATAAAAAATATATTGAAACAGGAAGAATATATCAAATTAATATTTAAAAGGAGCAAAAAATGGCAGAAAGAAGGATGTTTGCATTGAAAATTATTGATAGTGATGCATTTCTAGATATGCCTCAATCAACACAAAATCTTTATTTTCATCTCTCTATGAGAGCTGATGATGACGGCTTTATAAGCAATCCAAAAAAAATAATGCGAATGATCGTTGCATCCGATGATGATTTGCGCATACTTGCAGCAAAGCGGTTTATTCTTACTTTTGACACCGGGATAGTCGTCATAAAGCACTGGCGTATCCATAATTACATTGCTAAAGACCGATATACTCCGACTATATACAAAGAGGAAAAAGAGAAATTGTTTCTTAAATCCAACGGGTCTTATACTGATCATCCAGAAGGTGATAACGAACTGTATACAAAGTGTATACAGAATGATGACACAGGTAAGGTAAGGTTAGGTAAGGTAAGGTTAGGTAAGGTAAGGTTAGGTAAGGTAAGGTTAGGTAAGGTAAGTAAAGATAGCGCATCACCAGATGGTGATGATGAATCTTTCACCGAGGATTCAGTTCCTGAAAAACCAAAAGAAGAAATTTCTGCAGCTGCATTGTCAAATGCTCAGCTCTTAGCTGACCTTCATAAACAGAACGTGGACCAAGGATATAAAATCAATTCTGCGTATGTAAAAAAATGGGCTGAAGATATAGACAAAATAAATCGTATTGACGGACGATCATGGGATGACATAGAAAAGGTGATGCGTTGGTGTAAATCTGACCCTTTCTGGCGCTCTAATATAATAAGCGGTAAAAAATTCAGGGAAAAATTTACACAACTTATCGGGAAAATGAATGATAATCATTCTTCACAGTCTTATTATAAACCGAAATATCGTGAAGAGCACGGCGTCCTCCGTAAGATTATACCTGAGAAAAAAAAAGGTGATGCATCTGAAAATAGTGAATTGCCTGATGGTGTTTTATTTTAGGAGAGATAATTATGAATGAACCAAAAATATTAAATTTAGGGAATTTCTGCGATCTTCCTGCCGATTACTATGACGGAATTAAAAAAATGTCTGTTGAAATGGGACTCGAATTAACTGATGATGAAATAAAAACAAAAAGTATCGGAATTCAGAACATGTATGAGAGTTTTGAAAATTGCCGTATTTGTACAGGACTTGAAACGTGTAAGAACGAGTTTCCGGGATTTGTTTATAATTATGACAAAGAAAATTCTGTTTTTTGCATTGGAAAGTGTGGAAGAAAAATTACGTATGACACAATGATGAAAAATGAGCAGTTGCTTGAATCATGCCATATTCCTTCAGTGTTACGACAGAAAAGTATTAAATCATTTACAGTAAATGAAAATAATACGGCTGCTTTTAATGCCGCATGTATGCAGATACGGTCTGAATGTCAGAAAGGATTAATACTCTATGGACCGACCGGTACAGGGAAAACCCATTTGGTGTCCGCTGTAATGAATAACAATATAATCAAGGGAAAAGTAGGCATATACGCGACGGTCCCGGAACTCATGGATAATTTAAGAAAAAGCGTAAAAGAAGGAAGGCTTGATGAAATTCAGGATGCCGTTGAAAAATGTGAAATATTATTTCTTGACGACATAGGAACTGAAACACCGTCTGATTTTGTCATAGAGGAACTTTTTAAAATAATCAATACACGGTATCTGAATGACAAAAAAATAATAGGAACGACAAACCTTGATAAAAATGGATTGATAGAGCATTATCACGGAATAACCGGAGACCGGATAGTTTCACGGCTTTCAGAAATGTGTGACTTTGTCGAGATTAACGGAAAAGATTTCAGATCAGAATATGTTGACAAATAAAATAATAATGATAGAATTGTTGTGCATGTATGTGAAAACAAAGGAAAATGTAAATGAAAACTAAAAAATATTCTGACATACGGAAAATAAAAATTACACAGACAAGAGTCATACATGAAATGACGTTTTATGCGACGCTTGCAATGACGGTACTGTTTTTCTGGGCACTTGGTGGTAAAAGTCTACCATGGTGTATAACCTTTACGGCATTCGGATGTACTCTTGATTTCAATAAAAAAAATCAGCTTGAACTTGCTGCCGTGACAAGAGATAAAAAAGAACGCATTATCCGTAAATCTGTAGCACTTATGCTTTCTGTTTTTGTTCTTCTTTCCGGTTTAGGTGCTGCACTTAACCGCACTCTGACGGTAACTTCAGCCGAAGAAGCGGCAAAAGACACAAGCGGTACCGACGGGATGATTAAAATGTGGACAGATCAGTACAATATCCAGATTAATCAGGTCAATACTGCAACAAAAAAAGAATGGCGTGATACGGCACAGATAAAAGCAGATGCCGCGATGAAAAATATTCAGGATTTGCAATCACAAAAAACAACAAAAACAGAAAATGCGGCTAAAACGGAAAGTGTAAATACCATGTTTGTGCTTCTCTCTGATTTTTTTCACATGGGTAAAAATCCGGCACGGTTTATCGTAATTCTGCTCATGATGATGCAGCTGGGATTAGAAATATGTGTATGGGTTACAACTCCGCAATATTGGAAGGATAACAGGGGTATAAAAATGACCGGAAACGGCAAAAATAACGCCATAGACAAACGAAAATATGCTAGAACGATAAAACAAAATACGTCAGGTGTAAAAAATGCCGTTAAAAAGTCCGGTTTTGAGCTTTCAGAAAAAGAATTAAAATCAGACGCAAAAAAAGTTTTAACTTTTTAGGAGGCAGTAGAATTATGAAATTCTACTGTCACGTGCGCGGAAATTATTAATCAGTGAGGTTAAAAAATGATCAAAGGTGATGAAAAAATTGTGATGTATGAATCTGATGAAGCAGCACATAAAGAGACACGGGAAGTTGAAGGGTGGGTGTCAAGAGACGGATATTTTTATGCCGGATACAACGCAGAATGTCAGGCTCGTTATCGTGGATCTACACACAGAATATGTCCTGTCTGCGGAGAAGTATATGAAACAAACGGATATTGCAATCACTGTGCACAGGTAAGAGAAGATGAAAAATTCGCTGCAATGCCGGCTGAAAAATGGGATGAAACGAAAGACATGGTCTGCATATATGATGACGGTGAAACTTTTTTTGGCAGCCGGTCTGAGATAGATGAGTGGTGTGAAGATCAAGAATGTAAACCGGAAGAGTTGAAACTTGAAATATGCAAACCTGACATTGCAAAGCCGGTTGATTTTGAGTCATATTATGAAGATGAATTACCGGAAGGAAGAGATTTGCCGGATGAATTTGCTGAACAATGTGAAAAGCTTAATAACTGGATAAAAGAACATAAGCCGGTACTGTCATATCGGGGTTGTGAAATACGTGCAATTTTATAGAATATTATAAAAATCACAGATATTTAGTTTTGGATAGCGTTCAAATTATTTGGACAGAGGTGTAATAAGTTGAGTGCATTTGATTTTAGAGAAAAAGACAATGTAATTGACGCAATCGTAGAACTTGCGATGGCCGAAGAAAACAATGGTAAAACAACAAGAGAAATCATTGTATCAATACTCGAAGCTGTAAATTACGGGATTGACACTGCTTTAAGTGAACAAGAACAGAAAAACATTCTAGTCGAGAACAGGTAGAAAAATTTATTTTTAGGAGGATGGAAAAATGGAAGATGGTGAACGTATTGTAATTGACGCAATTGTAGCAGGAGAAGCAGAAGTTGACTGCTGGGTGTGGGATTCTTATAAAAGAAACGGATTCAGAGCGAAAGTATTTGCTTTTGGTAATTCAAGTACAAGTAAAGGAAGATTATTTTATGCACGTAAGTATTCAGAAGGATATTATCACGCCGAACCATACGAAGAACAGGATAAGCGAAAATCTGTTTATAAACCATGGACAAAGGAAACGTTTCCGCTGAAAGTGGGGAGTGTTGTAAAAGATAAAGGAGCTGATTTTCAGGTTATAATTTGTGCATTAAAATTAAGTACCGAACAAGTATGGCTTGGATATGGAGCTTGTGCAACGACTTTTGACGAGTTGTTTGACAAATGGAATCTTTTAGACGGTTCTCCGTGCGGACAGGAGATGAAATAAAATGGAAAATAACAATGAAGATGGTACGAAGCAAAAAAGTGTATATCCACTTGAATGGGTGACTTATACAATTAATCCAAGCGACTACGGAAGTAAGTATATTGAACATCGTCATGTTCAAAGTGGTCTTAATATCAGGGAATATTATGCAGGAATGGCAATGCAGGCATTAATATTTCATTATGGCAATGAATCAGGTAATGCAAATGACTGCGCAAAAGTGGCTATAGAATACGCAGACGCACTTATTGCAGAATTAAATAAATCAGAGGAAGGAAATGAATAAATCATTAAGAAAATGGCTCGTGGCACATGATGCGTGCAAATCCGGAGTTGACAGTCTGCTTGCGCTGCATATTACGGATGCACGTGACGCATACAATCGTGCGGCACCTGAATACCTGATATGGACTGTAACACAAGATGGTGTTATGACGCAACGGAAGTGTGTGCAGTTTGCACTGTTCTGCGTGCGACAGGTTGCCCCGCTGCTCACTGATGATCGGAGCCGTGCTGTTATTCCGGCGCTAGAAGGATGGCTCGATGGCAGTATTACGCAGGGACAGATAGTCCGTGCCGCGGCCTATGCCGCCTATGCCGCTGATGCCGCCAATGCCGCCGCCCGTGCCGTCGCCTATGCCGCATATGCGGCCGATGCCGCCCGTAAGCAGCAGGCGGAATGGATACGGGCTAATATTCCGTTTGAATCGCTTAATCTGGAGGATAAAAAATCATGAAATCAATCGTTACTCTGCAGTGGAAAAATTGACATTGAAAATACAAGGATAAGCTGGTAATGATGAACACAGAGTTCAATGAATATTGGAATGATAATCTCTCGGCTTTAATGAGTAATCTAGAAAAGATAGTAGGACATATATTAACAGATAAGAATCTTGTAGTTGCGCGTGATGCGTTCGGAAAAATTGCAAAAGATATTTTTTACGCTGGTAAAAAATGCAATCAGGATGATGTATATAATATTCAGCACTGCATTATGGAGCAGGAAAAAGAAAGAAAAGGACTCATGGATAAGCTGAAATCAGCTAATAAGGAAATTGCAGAACTGAAAGAAAAAAATGCATTTTTAGAACTGAAAATACCGCACTGGATTCCGGTAACGGAAAGATATCCAACTGAAGAAGATGGTAAACCTGAATATGAAGGTGACGAAAAATACACCCGTGTCATTGTCCATGTTACGGAATATTACGGTAAAAAATGGGATAGAGTAATGGAAATACGATTCTTTGAAGGTACTGATTTTTCTGAATTCTGTTATAAATTTGATAAATGGCAACCATTACCGGAGGCATAAATAAATGACAAGCAGAGAAAAAAATGATTTGCGGCTAATCAGTATTGATATTGGATTCACACTTTTAGCACTGGATAAAAAAGAACCTGACGAAGAAATAAAAGAATGTGCAAAAATCATAAAACAGGGCGTCGACAAATTTCTTTATCCAGAGGAGGAAATATGACTGAGGGAGAAATGATTAATAATAATCAGGAAAAATATTATGAGCAGAGACGAAAACATTGTTGTAAAAGAGTGTATTGAAGTTCTTGAGCTGTTTGGATTTTATGCTTTCCGCAACAACAACATTCATGCTCCGGGAAGGACATTCAACGGTAAAAAAGGATCAAGTGATATTCTTGCCATATCTCCCGAAGGTTTGTTCTGCGCTGTAGAGTGTAAGAAAAATGACGGCAAGCCGTCAAAAGGACAGATTGATTTTGTTGTGGAAATTGAACGGCGCGGCGGATATGGAGTTATAGTAAAGACTTCTGAAGAACTTATCCGTTATCTTAAAGAGCGTAAATCTGTATTGAATAAAAGTTGACAGAAATATATAATATATAGTTATGAAAGGTTTTTGTCCGCGCTGCGGAAAGGCAATAGAAATGTTTCCTGATACACATGGGAACACGATTGTTGCTGATAAAGAGGACATGGATTTTATTATAGTTTTTTCAAACGGAACGTGCCAGAAAAAGCACGGAAGAGCCGTGCATGTGTGTGAAGCTACGGGAAAGGATGGAAAAATTGCCGGATAAAAATATTGAAGACCTGCAGAGTTATCTTAATCATTTATCTGACAGCAGTTACAACGGTACTATTCTGGTAACATTCCAGAAAGGGAAGCCGACAAATCTGTCACAGAAGGAAGAACTAATTGTAGGAGAACTTCAAAAAAAAATTCCGAAACGGATTTGTGTAATCCGAAAAACTGACTCTAAGGACGGTAAAGAGGATGAAAGTAAATGATATCATTGTGATGATTCCAGAAAATGTAAAAGACAGAGAGCGTAAAAACATTATCAGGCACATATCGCACAGCAGGAATTAATTCCGGTGCAGGAAATACAACAACTGGCTTTTGGAAAAAATTAAACAATTATTTAATACGCTTCTCTAATAAGAGACGTTTTTTTATCAAAAATCATAAGTAATTAATTAAAAAATATCTAAAAAACATCATTTTTAACAATTTTTGTGCATTTTAACCACTTTTTATGACAATTTAATCAAAAAGTTACAATTTTAAGCAAAAAATGGCAATTGCTAAAAGAGGATATATTTGATAATATTGTGAATATGGATAAGAAACTTAACGGTACTTCGCTCGCTACAACAACAGACGTTCAGACATCCCTTAAGAGACACGGAAGACCGAGAAAAATGACTCCGAAAATTCTTAAAGTTGTTTTTCAGATGACTCTTTCCGGCTATACTGATGAAGAGATAATAGAAGAAGTTAAAAATAAATGGGGAATTACCGTTGCCAAAAACACAATATATTATCACCGGCTTAAAAACAAGGATCTGTTTTATATTTGTGAAAAGGAACAGATACAGATAGCAGCAGTAAGAAGTCCTTACATGCAGCTGGCTACCAGAGTAGCGTCAATGCAGAGGGCAATCGAAAAAGAACTTGCTAAAAAGCGGCCGTCTGCTCAGGGATTGTCTATGTTGTATACGGCAATGGAAACCGCAATTAAAAACGCAAAAGCATTTGAAATGAAACATGAAGAGATAGAACTAAGGAAAGAAGAACTAAAAAACGGGGAAGACAAGGATATTGATAAAAATGAATATCTTGCATACATAGAAAAACGGTCAAAAAACATATCCAATGTAATAGATACGGAATATAAGATAATAGACGCCGGGGCGACAGAGGAACTGGAAAAGAAAAACGGAAGCAAAGAAATATTATCTGAAGAAGAGGATGAAAAGACGGATGGTTACGGAAAAAGTGAAGAAGTAGATAAAAAGGAAAATGACGGAGATAGAGACATTGGAGAAGAAGCTCTCCTTAAATAATGCAGAAAAACTGAATACGGATTTTTCATCATCAGGAACAGAAATTCTTAAAGGTGATGCTTTTTTAAGATGGGTAATGTACCTTTTTTCGAATTCAGATGATACGCCTTATACTCCCGACTGGTGGCAGTCTTTGTATCTGAAGAATGAAGATGACTTTTTTATTACGAATAAAAGCCGGCGTATAGGATGGTCTTATATTACGGCGGACAAAGGATTGGGAAGAGCACTTGATCGTGCGAGAACTAATTATACTAAACAGTTTGTTTCTTATTCTCTTGAAGATGCAATTGAAAAAATAAAGGTTGCCGAAGAGCATTATGATTCTATACGAGACTGTATGAAACCAAAGAAAATTATAAGCCGGACAAAAACCAGACTTGAATTTCTTGATGCAGGGGGGAGGTCTGTGTCGCGTTTGATAAGTCTCCCGTGTAAACAGCCGCGCGGAAAGGGTGGAGATATTTCCCTTGACGAGTTTGCATTCCATGCCAAAGATACGCAGATTTACACGGCTGCACTTGCTGTTATCGCTAGGGGAGGGAGTCTTGAAATCGGGTCTACACCATTTGGAAACAAAGGATTATTCTTCGATATCTTCAACGATGAAAATACTTACAATGAATTCAAGCGTTGGAATATTCCTTGGTACTTTTCGGGGGCTTTATGTAAGGATGTCGTGAACGCAGTAAAAGACAAGGATCTGACCACCGAAGACAAAGTTATGAAGTACGGTACTATCCAGTTACAGAGGATTTTCCGGTCATATGCTATTGACGATTTTAAGCAGGAATTCGAGTGTTATTATCGTGACGACAAAGCGGCATTTATAACATTGGAGATGATACTCACGTGTACGCCGTCCGGTGGAAATGATAACACTGACGAAGATACTGTAGAAGTACATGAATACAAAGACCTTGACGAATTCATACTGGCGTATGATCCTGCAAAACAAGGGAATTTGTATGCCGGTTATGATGTCGGTCGTACTAATGATGCTTCGGAACTTATAATAATAGGTTACAACAATGATTTTAAAACGAAGTCGATAATTTTTCGTAAAAGTATGAAAAAGACAGGATTCGACGCACAGGAAGACATACTAAACAGACTCATGACAAGACTGCCGATACAGAGAATGTGTATAGATAAGACAGGACTGGGAATGGAGCTTGCAGAACATATGGAAGAACGCTACAAAAGGCGCGTAGAAGGATGTATGTTTACGAATGAATTTAAGGAAATTCTTGCTAACGGTACATGGCTTGGTTTTGACAGAAAAGAATTCAGGCTGCCGCATGACAAAGACTTGCAGCTGCAGATACATTCTATAAAAAAAATAATTACCATTAATAAACATCAGCGGTTTGACTGTGACTCAAACAAGGATAATCATGCAGATGCCTTTTGGGCGATGTGTCTTGCCAATTATGCAATAGATGCCGGTCCGACATCGGCAGTGCATAAATCTAAATTTTATGGGCAGGTAAAAGAACAGAATGAAAAAGACGGTAATCATATCCGGGGAGAATCGCCTGCAGTAGCTATGAGCAGATTATATCGGCATTACAATATTGTTAAAAAATAATACTGTATTTATAAAACAAAACATCAGGTATTGATAATAATATAAAACCATAGTAAGATTTATTTATAAGGACGGTAAAAATGAATGAAAATGTAGTTGTAACAGGTAATCTAAATTTATCATTACCTACCGGAGATAAATATATTGCTTTTATCTCCGGTCCTATTTCAGGTGATAAAAATTATAAACAAAGATTTTCTGCTGTACAAAAGAAGCTGGAAGATAAAGGCTATGTAGTAATTAATCAATGCGGAACAGTAGTGTTTCTTGACAGATGGAGACATTCAGAAGGTGCAAAACTTGAAATGGTCCACTCGATAAAAAAAGACAAGATAATTATTTTGAAAAGGAGATAAAGTATGAAAAATAAAAGCTTAATGAATAATATCAAAAAAAAGAATATAACTAAAAAAGTCCGCGATCTTATGAAACTTACCGGAGCAACATCTGACTCCATTATAAACATTGCAAAAGGTATGATAAAAACATACCATTATGCGCCGGAAGTGGCATTGAATGTAATGGAAAAACAGCTTACAAAACGGGCGGCTGAGTTGCATACAACGGTAAGGGATATGCTAGCAGGAATGGAAAAAGCAGATAAAATGACTATGAGAGATTATCTGCCCATGATCAAATCAGACTCTACTCTTGATGTTATTGCAAAGCAGCCGCCGAAGGTTATTCGGTGAATAAAGAAAATATTATAACTCTTGCCCGTAAAAAGGCAGGGGATACATTATGTTTTCAGTGCCCTGATAAGATAAAAACAGAGTGTACAAAACTGAATAACGGCGGTATGTCGTGCGAAGCACTGTTTGAGAAATATTTAGAGGACGGAAATGAAAGACATAAAAATAAAATCAATAGATGATGATATAAGCGCAGACATGCGTGAAATTTGGTTGTACATTGATTGTATCAATAATGAGTACAGAAATAAAAATCCTATGAGTACACCATGGTTTGAAAATTTATCTAAATGTTGTGAATCTTTGTCGAAATCGGCATTAAAGATGTTGGAATTATGTAAACATAAAATAGATATTCAATCTTATTTTATTGTCTATTTTGGCTATGAAGGTAATTATACAATTACAAAGGGTAATTATCTCACAAAACAAACAGCAGTATATTGTCCGCGTTCTGATGGATTGCAAGAACCCTTGGGGATTGTAAATACAACAGAAATAATAAGTGATGAAATTGCATACGCTAAAATGACGCATTTAGATGATCATTTTTATTCAGCAGAAAGATTAAATTTTTTTTTATTGGACCAAAATATATTTTTAATTACCTATTGACAAATATATAAATAGTTGTATACTGATACTTGTGATCGGGAGTTACCCGACAAGGAACACGGCCCACCCAACAGAGCGCCGGATCAAAGGAAGCAGAAAAATGAAAAGACATTTATATGATTTTTTCCTAATTAAAAACGACAGGCCGGAATATGTATTCTCCGGTTATATGTCAATTCTGGATCATGGTGCAGAAAATATAGAGTTCTACAACCATTCTAAAAGTTTGTTTAAAAAAATAAAGAGGTATAGTAATTTGTTTGTAAAAATGAATTATGGATACGTCGAGTATAAATAAGGAGTTACAAAGAGGATTGTTTTTTCAATCTTCCCGATTTCTGGAGGTAACTGTAATGCCTCCGGAAAAGGAGAAGACTGTTATTTTATAGTCGAAATGGCGCGATGAACGCCGTCACGCGGATACGTCCTACCGCGTCTGATGATGACAGGACATGAGGAGGAAAATTATGTTTAATCACATACTCGTTATCGGATGGATGTTTATGGCCGGATGGGTGCCATTCGACGATAATGGATTTACAAAATATAATAATCAGTTTTATTCTGATTATAAAAACTCCACGCACATTGATATGGAGTTTAACGCGCTATTTATAGATCATATTAATGTACGCGGTGGAATAGAATCTTGGCAGTATCCGGTTGCCATTGATGACTGGACTCCATATAAAATTAAATTCAATATAGGGATGGACTTATCATTATTTGAATTCAATAAAAAAGAATTTAATGTATATTTGTCTGTTGACAGATATTGTTCGCATCCGGTAAATTTATGGAATAATACCGCCGGATGTGTAAACAACGCGTATTGTGAGGTTTCAATAAAATTCAAGGGGACAGCAGATATATTCTGATTTTATAAGGAGGAGATGTTATGATTTATGATGAAATCCGGCTTGCGCTTATGAAGGCGCAGATATCGGAAAAAATCGTTTCCATGGTAAATAAAATCACCATGGAGCATCTGGAAGAGATCAGCCATGAATGACTGGTATATTTTCGACAAGACCGGAATCATAGAGGTTTCCGGTCTGTCACAGAAAGATGCGTTTGAGCTGGTGGATGATCTCCGCGCATGTGAACCGGAATCCGGCTGGCAGTGCGCGGAAGACAAACCTGAAAATGGTGATGTGGAGGAAGCATGAAAATATCAACACGTGATTATGGCATCTACTGGGTATATTATAACTCCCGGTGGATGCTGGCTGATTTTCAGTTCGGTGACTGGTACATGTTCGGTACCGGAATTGAAATGAAAGACACCGATTTTTCAGAGATCGGCCCGATGGCGGAATTCAGCAACAAGCCGGAGGATAAAAGATGAGTATTACTCATAACCATCATGTATATTATGCCGGACGGATGTTTTATAGTCTGTCTGAAGCATCAATCGAGTTGAATGTATCGCTTAAGACGATATATTTAGCGCTCGACTCCGGTTTTTTAAGGGGAAAACCGATAACAGATCAGGAACCGGATATTGTAGAACCGGTTGTCATAAAAAAACAGCATCATGCCGGAGAACCGTTGATCCCGCATCCTGTTGTCGACATGATATCCAGTAACTGGAGGGGATAAATGATTGATAAATTATTTGCCGTAAGTGCAATAGCAGAGTTTGCTGCATTGATGTCCGGCAACCGAGCCGCGATTGTGATATGCGGAATAATTTTCTGCATATTTTTATTTTTGGAATGCAGAGGGATGAAATAAATGATTGAACCTGATATTGGTTATACATGTCCTCATTGTGGTAAAAAAACCGAACCTATTGTATTTAAAAGGTGTGACGGAACAATGGAATCGGAGCCGAGTTGCAAATTCTGCGGTTCAAAAACACCGCAGAATATAATAGAAAAAATAATATTTGGAAACAATGTTTTGGAAGAAGGTCATAATGTAGGGAAAGACTATATTTCAAGTAATAACACAGAAAAAATTACTGAAAAAAAAATTGTAGAAATCATTATTGCAGCAAAAAGTGATGATTCTTTTGAGCGGGTATATCAATTACTTAATGTTTATATTCAGAATTATTCTGAAAAAATTCGTAGATTGGAAGAAAAGTTTAATTCCGTGTACAAAGAAGCACAAAATATCTTAGATATTATAGGAGAAATTAAAATATAAATATCGCTCAAAACCTGACATGCTCGAATGTTCTGATGAAAAAACGCACGGCCACTATGAATTAGTGGAGGAATAAGATGAAAAAAAGATGTTTAACAAGGGGGAAATATGAATGTGGGCTATTTTGAGAAATCGATCTGTGAGCTAAGTCGAGAACCGAACATAACGTTGGTTATGCTCAAGGCAATCGAACAACAGAGATTTACTGACGGCAGAGAAGCGGAAGCGGAAAAGCACCGTTGGATACCGACTACGGAAAGACTGCCAACTGAAAAAGATGGTAAAAGCTATCCAGAACATGGTGATAAAATGATTGATGTGCTTGTGTATGATACAGATAAAGATATGTATGTTTGCCCTTATAATTTGAGAAAAAACAACTGGGAATGTGAATATAACGATCATATTTTATGGCAGCCGTTGCCGGAGGCATGAGATGAAAACAAAACAATTTTTTATCGGATGTGCTATAATGATAGCAATCCTTACTTTGGCGGTGTTCTGGTGAAAAAATTTGTATGTGTATTATTGATTTCCTGTTCCCTGCTTTACGCCTATGACATGTCACGTATCTATGCCATAGGTGATAAAGCCGGAGTTCCGCGTTCTGTTGTCCGCGCGCTCATGCACGAGGAGTCAAAAGGAAAAGAAGATGCCATAAGTAAAGATAAAGTCGACGGATATCACAGCAAAGGTTTATTCCAGATTTATGAGAAACCTAAAAATCTAAACTGGTTGTTATGGAAATTCTGGGATAAACCGGTTTCTAAATTTGATATTTACGATGCATATGACAACGCAACCGTCGCGCTCAGTTATTTGTCATGGCTGCACGACTGGCAGGGAACATGGTATAAAGCGTTGTTGTTTTATAATCACGGGGATACCGAAACTGCAAGTGAAAGAACAAAAGCGTATGCTAAAAAAATAATAAACGCAAAATAAAGAGGATGCTACAATGCTGAATAAATCAACTGGAAATATGTATACGTTCATAACGCATACTTGGAACACTGTTAAAGGTGAATGTTATCATAACTGCTCATATTGCTATATGCATCGATGGGGAAAACAGTCACCAATTCACTTTGACGAAAAAGAATTGAGAACCAATCTTGGTAAAGGAAATACTATTTTTGTTGGTTCTTCATGTGATATGTTTGCTGAATCAATACCAGAAAAATGGATACTTGACACATTAGGAAAATGCGCGAATTATCCAGATAATAAATATTTCTTTCAAAGCAAAAATCCTAAAAGAATGATACGGATGCTGAAAAATGCTCCCTTTGATTACTGTGTATGTACAACTATAGAAACAAATAGAAATTATCATGAAATAATGAATAATTCACCTTCAATATCAGAAAGAATGCTTGCTTTTTCGGCAAACGATAATATTGAAAAATATGTAACTATTGAGCCTATTATGGATTTTGATTTGCAGGAAATGGTTGAAATAATAAAACGGTGTAATCCTATACAGGTTAATATCGGCGCTGATTCTGGACATAATAACCTGCCTGAACCATTTAAAGAAAAAACACTGGCTCTTATAGAAGAGCTTGGCAAATTCACTTTTATAGCAAATAAGAAAAATCTAAACAGAATAATTAAAACTACTATAATGAAAAATAAAATAATGCGTTATAGACCTACTTTTTGTGAAGGTTTTGAAGAAGAAGTTGTCAAATTTTCTACGACTGAAGAATTGTTAAAAATTCCTTTTGTAAAAAATTTTGAAACTAATAAGTTTCTGCATTTTGCCATTGATGAATGCACTTTAATTGCTGTTTATGAAAATGGAGAATGTTGGGTAGTGGGAACTATTGATGATGCATTAAAAGTTAATTTGCCAAAATGGGAAGGTTAAAAATGAAACGCAGTGAACTTGAGAAATATCTTGGACAGCAGGTAACTGTTACGCTGTTTGACGGAGATAAAATAATAGGAGTGTTATACAAATATCCGGACGATCCGAGATATGACAGAAATTATTATACATGCTGTTCAGCAGCGAATACCGGAAATCTTTTACATTTCCGTTGCTCACATGTGACGAAAATTGATAATATTTCAGCTACATAAGTGGGTATTTATTGACCCGTTGACAATTAAATAAAACATGGATAAAATGATTTATGGACGGAAGGTAAGTAAAATGAAATTAAAAGAAATTAAAAAAGAAATTAATGAAAAAAGGGAGATTATTTGTGCCGAGATTAAAAAAACAGGCACAAACGAAGCAGCACGGAAAGTTGGATGTCGTGCGTCGTATATAAGCCGGGTATCGAATGGCTATGTAACATTCCGGCTTGACAGCATGATAAATATTGCCGATAAACTTGGGATGGATATCTGATTTTATTTTTAAGGACGGTTAAAATGGACGGATTTATTGATGGTCCCTACGTTGTAGGGGAAAAGATTGCATACGGATACGATATTTATACAGTAACATTAAGCAGGATAGATGCCACGCCTTCAGGCTGGCATGTGAACTGCTTATCCCTGATTTTCTATATAATGTTTCAACGTCTTATCAGAAACAACTCCTATTGAAGAACAGAA
>Ga0172381_10002034_pt1 | contig 22976 bp, 16 predicted proteins | sample Leawel6488metaG_FD_119754 | JGI IMG/M metagenome (GOLD analysis project Ga0172381, IMG submission 119754) | Leachate microbial communities from a municipal landfill in Southern Ontario, Canada - Leachate well 64-88 metaG | ecosystem: Engineered > Solid waste > Landfill > Unclassified | place...
AAAAACATTTAAAGATGCAGATGGAAATCCTTTTTATCGTATTTATTTGAAAAAACCTCTCAAATTAAATAAAGAAGAAATTGAGTCTATATATAAATTAAGGAATCAACCAGTTTTTGTTAATAAAGTAGTTGCAAAAGATTTGCCTAATTGTGATGAAAAAGGTTTATATGAATTATACTTTACAGGAATGAAAAGATATTATTTACAATTACATAATTCAGGAAGTCCAGTTTTTAATTCAAAAGATGGAACTATTTTAGGGACTCTTTTTGGAAAATTTTTAGATGGATGTCAAAAAGGAATTTATAGAGGTTCTCAACAAATAAGAAAAATGATAAATTCTTATTTAAATTATCATGGAAATAAAGAAGTTTCAAGATCTAATTTTTTTAGGAAAGATTAAAAAACATTTACCTCAAATTTCATAATTAAAAGTCATTTATTAACAGCTTCAACAATTTCTTTCTTTGCTGTTTTTTTATCTTCTTCTTTTTTTGTCAAAGGTCCAATAACCTCGACGAGAAGTCCAGGTAATCCTGTTCCAATTGGAACTGGTTGATTAAGAATAATATTTTCTATAACACTTGTTAATTTTTCTTTGTTTCCTTTTATTGTTGCATTTACAAATTGTTTATCTGGAGTTTCAAAAGTTGCCCTTGCTAAAATAGATGACTTCTGTGCAATAATTCCCATCCTTGTAACTCCTTTAACTTCTCCAGTATTTGTCATAGCATCTGCAACTAATTCTAAATGTCTTTTATCAATGCTTAATCCTTGAGTATTAATCACATTATATATCTCATTTATTATTGATTGTCTTGCTGCTTCAATTCCAAATACACTTGCAACTTCATGTAAATCATTTGAGGTTATTCTTTTTGCATTAATCTCTTTAAATTCAACTATGTCTTTTAAATTTGAACCTAAAGTAATTATTACAAAATCTTTTTCTTTTTTAATTACTAAAACTTGAGATACTCCTTTAACCCCTGAGATTATTATTTTTTTGAGTTTTTCTTTAATTTTATAAATCTCTCTAAAATTTAATTCAGGAACTTTCAAGACTATTGAATCTGTTCCTTCTTTCACATCAAAGCCTTTATTATTAAGTTTCTCAACAATTTTTTTAATTGATGTATGTGTTTGTTGCAATCCTTTTTTATCAATTTTTATTTCAATAGTTTTATCACTAAAATTTAAATTAATTTCCGAGGATATTTCTTTTAATGTAACTTCTTTTATTTTTTCAGCACAAATTTTTGCATCTTTTTCATTGTTATATTCTTTGTTCAAATAAATTTCCATTTGAGGAGAAGAAGGTTTTCTTCTTGCATCAAAAATTTCTATAAGTCTTGGAAGACCTTTTGTAATCTGCATCTCTGCAACTCCTGCAAAATGGAATACATTCAATGCCATTTGAGTTGAAGGTTCTCCAAAAGATTGAGCTGTAACAATTCCAATTGCTTCACCAGGATTTAGCTTTCCTTGAGTATGAATTTGTGAAACATCTATTCCATCATTCCCATATTTATATTGAACAACATCATTATTACTATTTCTTATTGTTCCATCATATTCCACTCTCAAATCTTGAAGAGCATTTGCTAATCTTCGATATAAATAACCAGATTTAGGAGTTCTTAATGCAGTATCCATCAATGAATCTCTTCCTGTAATTGCTTGGAAAAAGAATTCGTCTGGTCTTAATCCTTTAATAAATGGGCTTGCAATAAATCCTCTTGCTCTTGGTGATAAATCTCCTTTTTCAAAAAATGATAATGTTCTTTCAGTATATCCTACTTCAATTCTTTTAGCCCATAGTGCCTGTTGTCCAACACAACATGCCATCTGAGTAATATTTAAAATATTTCCACCACCACCAGATTTAATCATAGAATTTACAGGATTATCTTCGGGGAATTCTTTTTTAACTATCTCTCCTATCTTTGTTCTAACACTATTCAAAACATGAAGGATTCTCATTTCTCTTGAATCTTCATCTGATTTTCCAGGAATTCTTTCAATAATTCCTTTATTATATGATTCAATTATTTCACTTGTTTTTTTCTCAGCTTTTTTAATAACTTCTTCTCCTGCTTCAATTACTTTTTTATCTAAATCTAAATCTTCAACAGAAATTGTTATACCTCTTTCAGATAAATAATTTACACCTAATTTAAAGACTTTTTTTATTGTTTCAAAAGTTTTATCTCTTCCTACTTCCTTATCTAATTCTTTAATTAATTCTCCATCTTCAGTACCAAAAGAATTTTTATCCAATACTCCTTTGATAATTTTTCCTTTTTTAATTTGAATAGAATCATTTGAGAAATCAACTTCAGGTAATAATTCAGAAAATATTTCTGTTCCTAAAATTGTTTTTTTTGAAATTTGATTTTCAATTCCTATTTGGTAAAGCATTTGATTTGCATCTTCTTTTGAGAATTCACTTAAACCTAAAAGGTAATTTCCAGTAATTGCATCTCCAATACAACCAATAAGATTAGTATTATTTCTTGGAGACATTAAGTTTCTTTTAACATCTAATAATACTTTTGCTTCTGCACGAGCTTCTTCTGTTTGTGGAGAATGAATATTCATTTCATCACCATCATAATCTGCATTATATGGAGAACATGCTGCAGGGTGCATTCTAAATGTTCTACCAGGGAGAATTTTTACAAAATGAGCCATTAGACTTCCTCTATGTAAACTTGGATGTCTATTAAATAAAACAATATCTCCTTCTTGTAAATGTCTTTCAACTTTATATCCCGGAGAAATTTCATTAATAATTTCTTCTTTAAGTTCAGAAGAAATCTTTTTTCTCTTTCCGTCTTGTCTTATAACATAATTTGCCCCAGGATATTCTTCCCCTCTTTTTATTAATTTTTTTAATTTTTCAATATTCAAATCATTAACTGTCTCAGCGACGGTAACAACTCTAGCAATTTCATAAGGAATTCCAACTTCATTAATTTCAATACATGGGTCTGGAGAGATTACTGTTCTTCCAGAATAATTAACTCTTTTACCTGCAAGATTTTTTCTAATTCTTCCTTCTTTACCTTTAATTCTTTCTGTAATTGTTTTTAATGGTTGTCCACTTCTATGTCTTGCAGGAGGAATTCTTGCAACAGTATTATCAAAAAAAGTTGTTATGTGGAATTGTAATAAATCCCATAAATCTTCGATAATAACTTCAGGAGCACCTGCATTTAGGTTTTCCCAAAGCCTTTGATTAGCTCTTATAATATCAGAAAGTTTGTGTGTTAAATCATCTTCACTTCTTTCTCCTGATTCTAAAATAATACTTGGTCTTATAGTTACTGGAGGAACTAAAAGGGAAGTTAAAACAGCCCATTCTGGTCTGCAATTAACAGGGTTTACTCCAATTTTTTTAAATTCTTCATCAGGAATCTTCACTAACAGTTCTCTTATTTCTGTAGGGAATAATCTTATTCTTCCTTTGTAAAAACTTGTAGGTTTATCTAATTTAATTCTTTCTTGAACTTCATTACAATGAGGACATTTTTTCGCATTCTTTGCTTTTTTTGCTCTTTGACTTGGAGAATATTTTTCTAAATCTTTTTCAGTAACCATTAATTTTTTACATTCTTGACAAAAACATCTCAAACTTAATTCTATTAATGGAATATATTTTAGATGCATTACGGGTCTTGCTAAGTCAATGCTTCCTGAATGACCTAAACATTCTTTAAGTCTTCCACCACATGTTCGACATCTTACTCCTGGGTCTATTGCACCAAGTCTTAAATCCATTAAACCTCCATCTACAGGATATCCGTCAATATTATATAATTCAGGAGTTACTATTTTTGCAGTTGATAATCTTTTAATCTGTTCAGGACTAAGTAAAGAGAAACTTATTTGTTCAACCTTTTTTCTTATTGGTTTTGTCATTTTATTCGTATTTGTTTTTTAATTTAAAAGTTGTATGAACATGTAATCCTTGTAATTCTTCAAGTAATAATTTAAATGCATATGAAATCTCAATATAATCCACATCATCATTATTACACATTGGACATGCAATTTTATTCTTTATAGTATCTTCTATTGCAATACCTCCACATTTCATACAAATAGGGAGAACAACTTTATCAGAGTCATATCTTTCTTTTAGTAATAGAGATGCACCATGAGCAACTAATGCTTGTTGTTCCATTTCTCCTAATCTTAATGCTCCTCCTCTCGATCTACCTTCGATAGGTTGTCTTGTTAATAATGCAACTTTTCCAGATGCTCTTCCATGCAACTTATTACCAACCATATATTTCAATTTTAAATAATATAAATTTCCCATAAATATTTTTGCAGTCATTCTTTTTCCAGTGATTCCATTATACATTGTTTCTTTTCCGTCATATCTAAATCCTAAATCTTTTAATTGGTTTTCTAATTCTTTTTTACTTACTCCAGAGAAAGAAGTTCCATCAATTACTTCTCCTTTTAAACATCCAACTTTTCCTGCAAGTAATTCTAATAAATATCCAACTGTCATTCTACTTGGCAAACCATGGGGATTAAAAATTACATCTGGCCTAACTCCTCTTGAAGTAAAAGGTATATCTTCTTCAGGAGCTATCATACCAATAACTCCTTTTTGACCATGAGCTGTAGCAAATTTATCTCCTAATTCTGGAATTCTTTGATCTCTTGTTTTTATTTGTACAGTTTTATTTCCTTCACTATCTTCAGTAATAAATACTGAATCAATAATTCCTTTTTCTTCTTGTCTTAGAGTAATACTTGATTCTTTTTTTGTTCTCACTGAGATTTCTCTTGCTTCTGATAAGAATTTTGGCGGAGAAGTTTTTCCAATTAATACTTCCCCTTCATTAACTTCTGCTTCAGGATAAACAATACCATCTTTTTCCAAGAATCTATAACTTGCTTCTGTTTTATATCCAGAAGAATCTTTTTCAGGGATAGCAATTTCATCTTTTAATCCTCCAGCATAATTCATTTCTACTGCAGAATAAGGTCTAAAATAAAAACTTCTTCCAATACCTCTATCAATACTTCCTTTATTAAATACTAAAGCATCTTCCATGTTATATCCCTCATAAGTCATAATAGCTACCATTAAATTTTGTCCAGCAGGATATATATCTAATGTATTATAAACAAAACTTCTAACAATTGGTTTTTGAGGGTATTGAAGAATACTTACATCAGTATCAAGTCTACATAAATAATTTGCAGCATATAAACCTAAAGCCTGTTTTTGTGTCTTACTTCCTCTATTTAATCTTGAACTCTGGTCGTGATTTCCATAAGGAACCAAACTTGTTACAGCTCCAAATAAATCAATAGTATCTATTTCAAGATGAGTATGTTTTGAAGTTACTTCTTCTTCATATAAAGCAACTAATGCATTTTCTTCTTCAGATGCATCAAGATATTCGATTATCCCCTGTTTTATTAAATCGCCCCAGCTTAATTCTCCTTGTTCCAATTGAATTAAATGTTCATTTTTTAATTTGGGACTTCCATTTTCCACAATTATTAAAGGTCTTAAAACTCTTCCAGGTTCTGTAGAAATCATAATTATTCCTAAATCTTGATTATCTCTAATATTCAATTGTTCTGGAATTTCTCCGTCTCTTCTTTTTTCTTTTATTTTTCTTACAAAATTTTCTGTTTCATCAACACTTCCAATAAATTTTCCATTGAAAAAAATATCTATTGATCCAGTTCCTTCTTTATCAAGTCCTTCTTTTTCCAATTCTTTAATAAAATTCTCTTCATCGAAATCTACTCTTGTTGAAACTTTACTTAAAATTGCAAGATTTTTTCTAAGACCAATTTCTGTTCCTTCTGGAGTTTCTATTGGACAAAATCTTCCATAATGTGTTGGGTGAAGCATTCTCGCTAGAAAATTTTCTTGTTCACTTGATAACATACTTGAAACTCTTTGTAATTGGGAAATTATTGCTAAATAATTTGTTTTATCCATGTTTTGAGTAACTCCGCTTCTTTCTCCTGTCCAACTTCCTGTCGCAATAGCAGATTCAACTCTGTGAGAAAATAATGTAGATTTTGCAATTATTTTAATAGAAAAAAACTTTTTTCTCTTTGATGATTTTTGTAAAGAATATTGAATATCTCTAATTAAAATTCCTAAATTAACTCTAAATAAAGTAGCCAATAAATCTCCTGAAAGTCGAACTCTTTTATTAGCATAATGATCTTTATCTGTTCTCAATTTAGGATTTTCTTTTGATATTAAAAATTGTTTTATTAGTTTGCACAAAGTTGTTGCTTTTTTTATTCGGTCTTCTTTTTTTTGTCCAATATGAGGAAGTAAGTAAGAATCAATTCTCTGTTTTACTCTATCTAAAATTTCTTTTTTTGTTCCTTGCAGATTTGTTTGTTCAGCAATATACATCATAGCATCTTCTTTAGTTGCCAAATTAACAAATTCATAAAGATTAACAATAACACTATCTGTTTCTTTTCCTATATATTTAGCAATATCTGATTCTTTTGTCATGCCCAATGCTTTTAAAATTACTACTGCAGGTAAATCTTTAAATCTGCTAAATGAAATCCCCAATAATCCTTCTTTATCTTCGGAAATTGTTACAGGGATTCTATATGTTCCTTTTAATGAGAATAATTTTAATCTTAAATTGTTTTTATTATCTTCTTCTATAAATGGTCTATTTTCCGCAAGGTCTTCAGCCATAACCATTACTCTTTCATTTCCCTTAATTATGAAATATCCTCCAGGGTCTTTTGGATCATTATAATTATTAATTAATTCTTCTTTTGACATTCCATGAGTGTTACAGATTTTACTTCTTACCATTACAGGAATCTTTCCAATTTCTACAATTTCCGAATCTACTTGATCATCTTTTTTTACAGTTAATTCAAGAGTAATTGGGGCAGCATAAGTTAAATTTCTTAATCTTGCTTCAAAAGGCATTATTAAAGAAGAACTTCCATCTGCTTCAATCACCTTCGGCTTTCCAATTTGAATTTTTCCAAGAGTAATTTCAAAGTCTTCATTATTTATTCCTTCTGAGATTTCATCAACAATTTCTTGCATTCGGTGTTCAATAAATTCATTAAAAGAAGTAATATTAGATTCCACTAAAGAGTGTTCATTTAGATATTTTTTCACAATTAAATGTTGATTATTTTTAATCATACTATCACCCTAAAATAAATATTTATTTTATCATCTTCTTTTCTTTCTATTTTGATTATATCTCCTATAACACATCCTTCTGGTAATGCAGTGTCTGTAGAAAGAATTTTTGGTAATTGGGCTTTAGAAATATTTAAATCAGATAAAATCTTTTCAGACTCTTTTTCGCTAAGTTTAGAATGTTGGGGTTGAAGGATATGCATTTTAAAATGGTTTGAAGCTTATGCTCAATAAAAACTTTAACAACTATACAATAATAAAAATTAATAAAATTTAATTTAAAAATCTTTTGGTTTGGAAATTTTTTCATAAAAGTCTCTAAAAAGAGTATGGCCCCGAAGGGATTTGAACCCTCGACACCTGGATTAAAAGTCCAGTGCTCTGACCAGGCTGAGCTACGGAGCCATAAATAAAAATTAGATTAATTAGTTTAAAAATTATTCGTATTTAATTAAAAAAGAATTAAATAAAATTATTCAGCTTTTCCTCAAATTCTTCCCCAGACATAGAACCGATAAATTGTTTAATCACTTTTCCGTCTTTAAGTAAAGTAAAATTTGGTATAGAACTAACATTAAATTTTCTTCCAATTTCTTCATTATCCCCGACATTAACTTTTCCGAATTTTATTTTTCCTTCAAATCTTTCACTTAAATCTTCTATAACTGGAGCCATCATTAAACAAGGCATACACCATTCTGCAAAGAAATCAATCAATACAACTCCCTCTTTAATAAAATCTTCAAATTCCCCATTCGTCAATTCAGGAACTTTGTCGTTTTCCATTATTTTAATATAGAATTTATATTTTTAAGGTTTATTGTTTAATCCCAAATCCCAAAAGTTGAAGCTCTCGAATTTATATCAATATTAATTGTTCTTTCTTTACTTAAATCTAATTGACAAACTTCAATACCTGCTTCATTAAAAAGATTCAATGCCCTTTCCATCTCTTCACCCTCATATTTTTTCTTAAAGACAATTTTATTAATTTTATACGCAATTATAATTTTTGAACATTGAAGGCATGGAAAAATTGTAGTATACAAAGTAGCATCTTTATGTAATAATTTGTTTAAATGAGCCAATGCATTCATTTCAGAATGTGCTGCAATGCAATTTCCTTTTCCAATATTTTCTTCATAAGATTTTCCTGTAATTTTTTCTTTAAAACAATAACCTCTCTCATAACACGAAGTAATTCCTGGAGGTGCTCCATTATAACCAGTTCCTAAAATTTTATTATCACAAACAATAACACTTCCTGATTGAACTTTATGACATGAAGAACGAGATGAAGCAGAGATAGCCATTTTCATAAAATATTCATCCCAAGAAGGTCTTTCTCCCAAACTTTTTTCATAAAGAATTTTTATTTTTAAATTCTCCTTGGATAAAATATCATCTTCAACAATTTCTGGTTTTTTTCCTTCATCTTTTATTTTCGGATCTGATCTTACTTCTCCAGTCATTATTCCTCCTGAAGGAAATAATCGATAAAGTTCTTTATGCCCTGGAGGATCAATTATATGGATTTTAGTTTCTTTTTCAAATTCATCTCTTTTTTCAATCAACTTTACATTTGAATATTCAAAAGGAATTGCATAATAAGGAAAACCAAAAGTGATATTTTTAATAATGATAACTTTTATAGAAAAACCATTTTCTATTGCACAATGAATTCTATGGGAACCATCATTTATTTCATTAAACAAATCATCTGATCTAGGATAATTAATCTCGTGGATGCCTGGATTAATTATATATCCTTTTTCTTGAATTGTTTTTTTTAATTCTTCTCCGATAAGATGTCCATAATTAAAAGTTCCATTATAATTTTTTGGCATTCTAAATTGTTCTACAATTGGGGGAATCATTGTCCATTGAGTTTCCTCGCCTGATTCAGAAATAGCAATAAAATCATATGCATAATCTAGATTGAAAATGTTTATTCCTTGTTCAATAAATAATTTATAGAGAATTTCAATTCTTTTTAATTTTTCATTATATACATTTGGTTGAGGAATTTGAAGATTAGAAAAGACTTCTTCTCTCGACATTACTTTTGGTTCAAATTCAGAATTCTCATATATTTTTACAGGAGGAAATCCTCTTAACGAAACCTTTCTTAATCTATTTGCCAAACTATCTCCTTCTCCGAAAAAAGGAATTTTTTTTATTATTTTTATTGAAACACAATTTTCGTCACTCATAACAAGATCCTCCCTAATTCATTTATATTTAAGATCGAAATATCTGCTTCTTCAATAGTAGATCCTACTGCAATTGTTTTCATTCCTCTTTTTTTTGCAGGCAAAATATCTTTTTTCAAACTATCTCCAATATATATTTGGTTTTCAACAGGACAATTAATCTTTCTTAATGTAAAATCAAAGGCAGTCCCATCACTTTTGCTACCACAATTAGGAGTATCATTATAAACTGTAATACTAAAATATTCTGGACCAATTCCTATTTTTTTTAATTTTTTTAATGTTAATCTTTCTGGACTACTACTCAACAAAAATAAATTATATTTATTTTTCAACTGCAACATTATTTCTGCTAATTTAGGATTTGGTTCAATCAAATCTGTAACCTCGGCATTTACTTGACAAAAATCCATAACTTTGTTAGGATTGTCATAACCTATTTTTCTTAAAATTTTTGATCCGCTACCCAATGTTTTATATTCTTCTTCAAAATAATTTTTTGCAGATTCAATATTTTCTAATTCTGGTTTTTTTTCTAAAATCTTTTTAGAAATCTCCTCCCGTATCCTATCATTTATTTCTGAAGAATTTGGATAAAGTGTTCCATCCACATCAAATCCTATCCATTTTATTTCTGAAAGTTTTATCATTTTATATTTTTGGTATATCTCCTGTTAATTCTTTTTGTGCTCTTGCCAATTCAATTCCAAAAAATAAAGCATGATCTGAATTTGAAAACAAATCCTTTTGCCTTACTTTATTTTTAACATCAAACCAATTTTTACCACGAATTTCCTCGATAAGCAAGCCTTGAGGATTATACCAATAAACAATTATCTCATTCTCATCTTTATTCACATCTAAAGTAAAATAACCTTTAGGGTCAGTCACATTCAATCGGATATTTCTTTTTTTATCAATCAAATCTAATAAAAATTGTGTTTTTGGATCGTCTTTAGAAATGCTTGCCCACCTACTTCTTATATTAATCTGTCCAGGCTCGATTCCAATATCTTTTGCAACTTTTTCTTGAATAGCCCTCAATCCATAAACATTAGGTAACCATGCAGATATTGCGTTATGGGTTCTAAAACTCGCAGACAACATTAATTTATTTTCTGGTTCTATAACAAAATAAATATCTGTCAAACAAGGAGAAGAATCTCTTTTTAACAAATCTTTATTAGTATCCCATAGAGAAATAAGACAATGCCTATTCGTTGGATCTTCTTTTAACATTTCACTTACTTTTTCTAATGCATCTCCTCCCCAATATTGCCTTATCCTATTTCCATAACTATATTTTAAAGAAAGACCAAGATTTGCTTCCAAAATTTCTTTTTGATAATCTCTTAAATGATTTACATCAAATCCAAATTCTTTTAAATCATTTTCATCATCAAAAGACGGATCTTTAATATTTACATCTAAGTTAAAAATAGTTCTTCTAAATCCTTTTTTTGTGTCAATATCTTTTCCAAACTTGTTTAAATGATAAACAACATCCATCCAAGCTTCGATAGGACTATTAGCAAGAATATTGTGGCTAGTTAAATCAGAAGTAAATTTCTTAAATTTTATTTTTGGCAATTCTATTTTTATTCTATCTTCTTCTGTTGATTGATTTATTTCTTTTTCATTTATGAATTCCAAAAATTGTTCTATTTCATTTTCTCTGAATCTTTTTAATTTTATATAAGAAAATATTTCTGGTTTAATTTGGTTATCAATCAATAAATCTGTATTTTTAATTCTCAACATTTTATTTCCAGCAATTTCTTCTTCTTCAACCCCTAAAGTGAAAAAATTATTAAGATAATCATAACTTCTTGCTATAGGGATATCTTCCCCAATAACTGCAATTTTAGTTATTTGTGGATTATTTGCAAGATTGGCCATCATCTGAGAAAAACCATTACCATATAAACTAGAAATCGTCACTATTTTTGAAGATTCTTCAAATAATTCTGGACAATTTTCAATTAGTAATTTTTCTATAATTATTGGTTTTGTCCAAAGAGTAATTATCCCAACAGTTCCTTCCTCATTAATTATCTTAAGTTTCTCGTTATGGGCAGTTGGTTTAAACTTCATCAATAAAAAACGATTAAACTCTTTATAAAAATTATCAAAACCGAATCTCTATTTCCTCAAAACAATCTTTAATTTCATTTTTTAAGTTTTCAAGAAATTCTTTAGAAGTATCTTTTTTATTTTTAAAATTTTCATCAATAAATTTCCCTTGATTTCTAAATCCCTGCAAACAAAATTTCTTGGGTTTTCCCCCTATAATTTCATTTAACCAAATAGCCATTTTTTTAATTTCTTCTAAGTCATGAATTTCCTCGAGAATTGTAGTTCTAAATTCATAATTTTCTAATAAAGAAATTAACTTTATACTTTCTTCAATTTTATTTAAATCAATATTTGAATTAGAAACTTTTTTATAATTTTCACTTGAAGACTTCACATCCATTGCAATATAATCAACAAGTTTCTCTTCAATAATTTCTTTCAATTTTTCAGGAAAACTTCCATTTGTATCAATTTTAATTAAATATCCTAACTCTTTAATTTTTTTCAAAAAATCCAAATCCAGACTCAATAAAGGTTCTCCTCCTGTAATACAAACCCCTTCAAGTTGTCCTTGTCTTTTTTCTAAGAATTTCAAAATTTCGTCTTTAGAAAACTCCACTTCTGGTTCATGCAAAACAAGTTCAGGATTATGACAAAACCCACATCTAAAATTACACCCATGAATAAAAATAGTGCACGCAATTTTTTTAGGATAATCAATTAAACTTGTTTTTTGAAATCCTGCAATTTTCATTTTATAAATCATCTAAAGGAGATTTAATTTTTAATAAATTTGTATTTGCAACTTTGGTATAAATAGAAGTTGTCTCTAGATTTGAATGTCCCAATAATTTTTGAATATATCGAATATCTGTTCCAGATTCAAGAAGATGTGTAGCAAAAGAATGTCGAAGCATATGGGGAGTTACTTTTTTATTTAATTTTCTAGAGGATTTTTCTAAAATTTTCTGAATTGTTTTTTGAGAATATTTTTTTGTTCTGCTGCTTTCAAAAAGATATTTTGTTTTAAACTCTGTTTTGCAAACATAATCAAATAATTCTTTAGACAAACTTTCAGATAATAAAGTTATCCTATCTTTTTTACCTTTTCCCTGAGGAACTAAAATTGTTTTTCTGTTTGGGTCAATGTCCTCTCGTTTTAAATTAATTAATTCGTTTAATCTTATTCCTGAAGAATAAAGCATTTTCAAAATTAGTTTATATTTTTGATTTGGAGTTTCATCAAAGATTATCTTTATCTCTTCTTTAGACAGAACTTTGGGAAGAGTTTTCTTCTTCTTTGGATAGGGAATTTCTTCTATTGCAAAATTCTTTCCTAAAACCTTTTTTATTAAAAAATCTAATGAAGCTTTGATTAATCTTATTGTGCTAACATCATAATTTTTATCATGAAGTTTTTGAAAGTACTCTTTAACAGCTTTTTCATCACACTTTTGCGAACTTCTGTCTAAATAATCGAGAAATTTCTCTGAGTTATACATATAAGATTTAATTGTTTTAGAAGAAAACCCTTTGAAAACAAGACTTTGTTTTAATTTTTGTAATGCTTGTTCTTTTCTTTGACTCATGAATTAATAAAATAAGTTCGCTTTTTATATATTATTTACCATTAGATAGAACTTACATGAAAAAAGTTCGTATAACACCTGTTAAGTCGAATTTTTTCTTCTGCTAAAAATTTAAATCTCTAATACATATTTCCCACCCAAGGAAGCGCGCGCAATTTTTCTATCGACAAATTAGATAGCTAAAAATCAAAGATTTTTAGAAGAAAAACTTCTTTTATCCGACCAACGAAAACAACAACGAAATTAAAATTTCGTCTAACAAAGGATAAAAGGCTTCGCCCAAATTTTTCTTATTTAGTTTCATTAAATTTATAAGTAATTAATCTTATTTAATATCATTAAAAGAGGATAAAATGTTCAGCCCATTCGTTCAATTTGCGTTAATAATTTTAGTAGTCTTAGCTGTGTCTGTAATAACTCGATTATTAAGGCAACCTCTCATTATAGGCTATATCTTTTCAGGAATTTTAGTGGGCCCTTTTGTTCTTAATTTAATTCAGGAAAGCGAAACCCTAAACGTTTTTTCTGAAATGGGAATTGCTTTTTTATTGTTCATAGTCGGATTACATTTATCTCCAAAGGTAATAAAAGAAGTCGGAAAAATTTCTTTAGTTACTGGAATTGGGCAAATTTTGTTTACTTCTTTAATTGGTTATTTTATTGGAATAATGCTAGGGTTTTCAGTAATAACTTCTATTTACATAGCAATTGCATTAACTTTTTCTTCAACAATTATAATAATGAAACTTCTTTCTGATAAAGATGCTTTAGAGAAACTTTATGGAAAAATATCTATAGGATTTTTATTGGTTCAGGATTTAGTAGCAATTTTAATTTTAATCGTAGTATCATCTTTAGCAAGCGGTACGGGAGCAAGTAATTTACTTTTTTCAACGATTATAAAAGGAGTTGTTCTTATGACTATATTAATTCCGATTAGTTATTATGCACTTCCTAAATTAAGCGACTTTTTCGCAAAATCTCAAGAGTTCTTATTTGTCTTTGCTATTTCGTGGGGATTCGGTCTTTCTCTTTTATTTCTTTATGCGGGTTTTTCTATTGAAGTTGGAGCATTAATTGCAGGGATTATGCTTTCAATGTCTCCTTATAGTTTTGAAATTAGTTCAAAATTAAAACCTTTAAGAGATTTTTTTATAATTTCTTTCTTTATAATTTTAGGAAGTCAAATGGCTTTCGGAGATATAACCCCTTTAATCGTTCCAGCAATAATTTTTTCAGCTTTTATTTTAATCGGAAATCCCTTAATCGTTATGACTTTAATGGGTATTTTAGGATATAGTAAAAAAACGGGATTTATGGCAGGTCTAACTGTTGCACAAATTTCTGAATTCTCATTAATCTTAATTGCACTAGGTGTAAAAACAGGAGCATTAACACAAGAAATTTTATCTTTTGTTACAATAATTGGATTATTAACTATTGCAGGTTCAACATATATGATAATTTATTCAGATTCAATATTCAATAGACTATCGAGATTTTTAACTATTTTTGAAAGAAAGAAGGTTAAAGAAATAGACATTCCAAAAAAGGATTATGATTATATTCTTTTAGGATATAACAGAATTGGATTTTCTATTATAAGGGCATTTTCAAAAATAACTAAGAATTTTTTAGTTGTAGATTATAACCCTAAAATAGTCAAAGAATTGCAAAAAGAAGGAATTAATGCTATCTATGGGGATGTAGATGATTCAGAATTTTTAGAGGATTTAGGCATCTGTAAATCTTCTGTAATAGTTTCCACAATCCCAGAAAAAGAAACAAACCAATTAATCCTAGATGTCTTAGAAAGAAACAAAGCAAAACCAATTGTTCTTTTAACAGGAAGACAAATTGAAGACGCTTTAGATTTATATGATGCAGGGGCAAATTATGTAATCTTGCCTCATTTTTTAGGCGGAGAATACACTGCAAAATTAATCGAGAATGCAAAAAATAATGATAAAATCTATCAAAAAGAAAGATTAAAAGAACTTAAAATATTAAAAGAAAGATTAAGAAGAGGGCATAAACATCCTAAAGTGGAGAAGGATAAAAAATAAAATGCAAAAAAGAAAATATTTGTTAAAAGTAAGAAGGTCAAGAAAAACTTATTTTTTATTGTATTTAATGGTTATATCAATCATCAGTTTAATCTGTTATCTTTATTATAATGGAAATCCCATTAATTCTTTTGCACTTATAATTTCCTTTTTATTTATTATTTTTATAATAAAATTTATAGAATTACACAGATTTAAAGATTGGTGGGCAATCACAAATACAAGTATAATTCAAAGCACGGGTATATTTAACAAAAATGTTCGAGATATAGATTTCTCTTCAATTTCAGATTTGGATTTAGACCAACCTTTTTTTAAAAGAATATTGAACTATGGAAATGTTAATGTTCGTTTATTTCTTAACGAAACATCTATAAAGATAACAGATATAAATAAACCAGAGGAGTTTATAGAAGAATTACAAAGGATAATTTCTATGAACAGGGGGTCAAAAAGTGGACTTCGACAAATATAATAAAAAACATTATTATGGTAATGAATATAAAAAAAAGAGATTTGGCAAAAAAACATTTATTTTTCTTGCCTTTTCATTTGTTTTGGTAACTATCTTATTTTCGGCTTTTTATGGAAATGGAGGAATCACAGGCAATGTAATTGGTTCCGTCAACCACAATAATTCTATTGAGATTGAAACATCTTTTTCTGTACCTGAAGTAAGTTTAAATGATGAGTATGAAGAAATAATCTTGACTTTAAATAAAGGAGGAATAATCAATTTAGATAATAAAAAAATAACTCTCGAAGAAAACGAAAATCAAGTGATTCTTAAAAATTTTAAAGGAGAGATTAAATTAGATGAAACTAATATAAAAGAACTTAGAGGTAAAATCTCTGAAATTAAAATTAATAATCTTCCAATAAATTTAAAAGAAAGTGGAAAATTAAAGATTTCTTTATCGCAAAATTCAAAATATTCTTTTTTCCAAATTGAGGAGGGAGTTTATTTAAAAAATGTTTTTTTTATCACTTCAGGAAATATTAATGTTGGGGAAGATTCCTTAAATTTGAATTCTGAAAAAGTAGAAATTAAAAATTATTTTGGGAGTTTGACTATAGAAAATAAAAAATTAATTTTTAATGGGTTAGTTGAAAGTTTAAATATTGAAAGTAATTCTCGAAAAATAAGTTTATCTAAATAATTCTAATAAAAAGAGGGAGGAAAATTAACCGAAGTTTCTTATCCCCCCATACTTAACCGAAGTTAAGTAATTCAACCGAAGTTGAATAGGATAAACTAATCTTTAGTATTTTTATATGTTTTGGTTTTCTAACATAAGATTTAAATTCTCTCTTTTTATTTTATAATTATGGAAAAGAGGTTTAACGGGTTAACTGAAAAAGAAGCAAAAAAGAATCTTGATAAATATGGTTTTAATGAAATTAAAGAAATCGGAAAAATATCTCCGTTGCAGATTCTTATAAGGCAGGTAAAAAGCAATATTATAATTTATCTTCTTTTAGTTGCAATGATTTTATCTTTTTTTGTTGGAAAATCTATAACTGCCTATGTAATCTTGGCAGTTATTCTTGCAGTTATTTTAACAGGATTTTTTCAGGAATATAAAGCTGAAAAAGCAGTGGAAAAATTAAAAGAAATGATTATGCCTGTTTCAATTGTAATAAGAGATGGTGTGCAAAAGGAAATATTGACTAAAGAAATAGTGCCTGAAGATATATTAATTTTAAGAACAGGAGAGAAAATCCCTGCCGATTGTATAATCTTATCTGATAAAAATCTTTTAGTTAATGAAGCTGTTTTGACAGGAGAGTCTGATGAACTTTCTAAATCTACAGCAAAGAATTTGAATAATCCTTCTAAAGATAATCTGCTTTTTGCAGGCTCTTTTATTGTAGATGGAAAATGCGTAGCAAAAGTTATTCATACAGGAATGGATACTAAATTTGGAAAAATAGCTTCTTTAATCTCAGGAGCAGAAAAGGAACTCCCCCTGCAAAAGAAAGTTAACTCAATATCAAAATATATGGCAACAATCGGCATCATTATGGCTGTTTTAACTGGTTTGGCAATTCTAATGCAATCAGAGATTACAAATGAGTTATTAGTTGAAATATTAATCTTAACAATTGCTATTGCTGTTTCAGCATTCCCTGAAGGTTTTCCCGTGGTTTTAATTACAACGCTTTCTGCAGGAGCCTACAGAATGGCTCAAAAAAATGCTATTGTTAACAGAATGTCTATTATTGAAACTCTAGGAGAAACAACGATTATCTGCACAGACAAAACAGGAACTATAACAAAAGGAGAAATGACTGTAAGAAAAATCTTCCTAAATAATAATCTGATTGAAGTTACTGGCGAGGGTTATGAAGGCAATGGAGAATTTTTATTAAATAAAAAGAAATTAATTCCTTCAAGTTACAAACCACTTAATATTTTCTTAAAAACTGCTGTTAATTGCAATGATGCAAACATAAAAAGGACTAGAGAAGATAAAATATTTCATATATCTGGAGCTCCAACTGAGGCGGCACTTTTAGTTATGTCTTCAAAAGCAAATGTTTATTCAGAAGATTTTAATGAAAGAATTGACGAAATCCCTTTTTCTTCAGAAAGAAAAATGATGTCTGTTCTTTGCAAAGAAGAAAATAAAAAATTTATTTATACAAAAGGGGCGCTTGAATTTATTTTGAAAAAATGCAAATATATTCAAAGAGAAGACGGAGTGTTCAGGCTTCTTGAAAGAGATAAGCAGAGAATCTTAAATGAAAAGAAGAACATGGCGTCAGATAGTCTAAGAACCCTTTCTTTTGCATATAAAGAAACAAATTCTAAAAATCTTAAAGATAGTGACGAAGAGGATTTAATCTTTTTAGGAATTGTCGGAATGGAAGACCCTCCAAGAAAAGGAGTTAAGGAGGCATTAATTCACTGCGAAAGAGCAGGAATAAAAATAAAAATGATAACTGGAGATGATAAAGAAACTGCAATTTCCATAGCAAAACAAATTGGATTGAAATCTGGAAAGGTTGTTGAGGGTTCTGAAATTGATGAATTATCTGACAAAGATTTTTTTAAAATTGTAAGACAAGCAGTTATTTTTTCAAGAGTGAAGCCAGAACATAAATTAAGAATTGTTCATGCATTAAAAGAGCATGGAGAGATAATAACTATGACTGGTGATGGTGTTAATGATGCACCTGCATTAAAAGAAGCCCATATCGGAGTTGCTATGGGAAAAAATGGAACTGATGTTTCTAAGTCTGTTGCAGATTTAACTCTGAAGGATGATAATTTTGTAACATTAGTTGATGCGATAAAAGAAGGAAGAACAATTTTTAACAACATAAGAAAATTTGTAACTTATCAGCTTTCATGCAATTATGCTGAGCTTATGATTTTATTTGTAGGGGTTTTGCTGGTTCCTGTTTTTGGGTGGCCATTTCCTCTTCTTTTGGCATTGCAGATACTTTTTATGAATATTGTAACAGATAATCTTCCAGCCATAACTCTTGGATTGAATCATTCTTCAGAAGATATAATGGAAGAAAAACCAAGGAAGAACACTAATATTTTGAACAAGAGGCTTTTTCTAACTCTGATTATTGCAGGAACATTAATGGCTGTTTTTGTATTAAGCACATTTTATTTTACATTTAATATATTAGGACAAACAACAAAAGATGCCAGAACAACAGCCCTCTTGGCTCTAATAGTCTTAGAAATTGCTGGAGCATTTAATTTTAGGAGTTTCAGAAAAACAACCTTGAATCGTTCCCCATTAGTTAATCCTTATTTGGCAATAGCTTCACTGATATCTTTGATTGCTACTTTTTTAATTATCTACACTCCGTTAAACAAAATTTTTGAAACGATCCCTCTGCCTCTTTTGGATTGGATAATTGCGTTAGGATTTGGATTGTTATTAATACTAATATTTGATATTTTTAAAAAGATAAACAATAAAAAGAATCTCTTAAGGTTTGATTGAGCTTACTTATCTCTCAAAAAATTAATCATACTGCTTGGAGTTACAACTCCCACAACCTTTTTATTTTCATCAACAACAGGAAGATAGCTGGAATTTTCTTTATATAATAATTCTATAACTTTGTTTATTGGTGTATTTGTTTTTGCAACATTTTTCTGTTTATTAACAATTTCTTTCGCCTTCAGATACAAAAACTCTCTTCTGTATCCCACATTTAAAATTTTTACAAGAGGTTCTGACTCGACTTGAGACAAAAAAAGTTTTATTATATCTTCAGTATTTATCTCTCCATAAAACTTTCCTTTTTCATCAATAACAATACATTCATTTATATTTTCTTTCCTTAGTTTATCTAAAATAACTTCAGTCTTGTCATCCTTTTTTAGAAAAACAGGTTTAATCATTACATCTTTCGCAAAAAATTTTGGAATCTCTTCAACATCATCAAGAAGTTCAGCTTCATCTTCTCTTATTTTCTTCAGGCTCTTTTTTTCTTTCATAATATCTAATTCATTTTAATAATATATAAACTTAACGAAATCTTACTTTTTAAAAAAAAGAAACAAAAAGCGCGCGCTTCCCCCCCCAAATAGGAGATTTAAATTTTCTAAACGCAGAAGAAAAAACTCCTTCGCCTACGGCTCGGTGCCGTCTTGCAGACTTTCGCTTCGCTCACACGACTTAACAACGGTTAAAGAGTTCGGACTTGCAGTCCTCTCCCAAATTAATTTTACGGGGTCACTCCTTCGTCGTTCCGCTCTGTAAAATTAACTTTCCTTAACCTAATGTTAAGTGAAATTTTAGGTGCTTATTTATTTGCCCGCCCAAAAGAAAACTTTCTATCTTTTTCTCAATATGGTGATTTTTCCAAAATCTTCAATTTTGTTTGTATCAAAATTTATTACTTCTATATCTTTTTCAAAAAGTAAAATTTGAAAATATTTACCTAAATCACTTTTAGAAAAAATTGTGCCTATGTCATCTAACAAAATCAAAAATCCTTTGTCTTCCAATAATCCAAAAAATTTCTTTAAAATTTCTTGTTTGTGTTCTAATTCCCACTTAAAATTTTTTGAGAGAGGAGAAGTATAATTCACACTATAAACCATATTCGCTAAAATTACATTAAATTTCAACTTCTCTAATTTTTTGGGAAGATTTTTGATTTTGCATTTGAAAGTTTTTTCCTTATCATAATCTTTCGCAAACGGTTCTATTCCATAAGCATTATATCCTTTTTTATTCAATAAATTTACTAAAACAGGAAAATCTCCATAACCTATATCTAGAATTTTGTCTTTTTGTTGAGAGATTTTCTGGATTATTGAATAGCTTATTTCATAGAACAATTCTACTGGGAAAAAACTTTTTTGTGATTTAGGAATATTCTTTTGAATTTCAAAATAAGATTTCTTTAATTGATTTCTCGTAAGAGCATATTCTTTTTTCTGATTTAGAGTTAATTTATTTGCAAACTTTTTTCTTAATTTTATTCTAAATTCATTCCACTTGGTTCCTTCTTTATCAATTTTTATATATTTATCAAAAAGTTTGTTGAAAGAATCTGCTCTTGTTTTATGATTTATTTTGAAATCCAATGCTTTCTTCATCAAATTTTCAAATTTTTTAAGTTCCTCTTTTTGCATAATTGTAATAAATTTTGCTTATTTATTAAATTAACGAAAGTTTTCTTTCTCCCGCCCTAATTTACTACCCCTAAAACTCAAGGGGACGCTGCGCTTCAAAATCAAAGATTTTGACCCTCACTTAACAGGAATTTAACGGAAAAATGTTCGGCTCGCATTTTTCCCAAATCGCCTTCGGCGACTTCGTTAAATTCCGATGTTATATTCAATTTCCACTAAAAACTTTTCTATCATTCCATTCAGCTTGCTTACCTTCATTCCATTGAGTAACTGGTCTTATATAACCAACAACTCTTGAGTAAACTTCACATTTTGTTCTTTTTTTATTTTCTTCACCCATTTTTTAAACCTCCTTTAATTTTGATTATTAATTTTTATAAATCCATTTTCTAAATCACATTTTGGACAATATTCATGTTCTCCTGAAAGATATCCGTGTATAGGACAAATTGAAAAAGTTGGAGTTATTGTAAAATAAGGTAATCTAAATTGTTCTGCAATTTTTTTAACCATTTTTTTAACACCTTCTTTTTCTAATTTTTCTCCAATAAAACCATGAAATACTGTTCCTCCAGTATATTGAATTTGCAATTCATCTTGAAGTTCAAGAGCTTCAAAAATATCATCTGTATAATTTACAGGAAGTTGAGAAGAATTTGTATAATATGGTTTTGCATCATTATTTCTAACTGCTCTTTCATTAGCAACAATAATTCTTCCAAATCTTTTTTTATCTTCTCTTGCAAATCGATAAGTAGTTCCTTCTCCAGGTGTTGCTTCAAGATTGTAAATACTTCCTGTTTCTCTTTGATATTCTTCTAATTTTGCTCTCATAAATTTCAAAATTTTTAAAGAAAATTGTTTCCCAACAGGACTTGCTATATTTTCTCCAGGCATAAAATTCATTATTGCTTCATTCATCCCTAAAAGCCCAATTGTTCCAAAATGATTTTTCCAATATTCTCCTTGACTCTTTTTTACAGCCCTTAAATAAAACTTAGAGTAAGGATAAAGCCCCATTTCAGTTAGTCTTTCAATCTCTTTTCTTTTAATTTCTAAACTTTCTTTTGCAAGTTCCATTAAGTTAGATAACTTTTCTAAAAAAACTTGTTCATTCAATGAAGTAAATCCAAGACGAGCCAAGTTAACTGTCACAACTCCAATAGAACCTGTTAAAGGATTTGAACCAAATAATCCTCCTCCTCTTTTTCTTAATTCAGTTTGATCTAATCTTAAACGACAACACATACTTCTTGCATCTTCAGGTTTCATATCAGAATTTATAAAATTTGAAAAATAAGGAATTCCATATTTTGCAGTCATTTCCCAAATTACATCATAAGAAGGATTTTCCCAATCAAAATCTTTTGTAATATTATAAGTTGGAATAGGAAAAGTGAAAACTCTTCCATCAGCATCTCCTTCAATCATACATTCTGCAAAAGCCCTATTTATCATTTCCATTTCCTGTTTAAATTCTTTGTAAGTTTCTCTTTGAGGTTTTCCTCCAATAATTACAGGTTCATCTTTCATATAATTTGGAACTTCTAAATCCATTGTGATATTTGTAAATGGTGTTTGAAAACCAACTCTTGTAGGAACAGCCATATTAAATAAAAATGATTGAATTGCTCTTTTTACTTCTCGATAGTCTAAATTATCATAACGTACAAAAGGTGCAAGTAAAGTATCAAAATTTGAAAACGCTTGTGCTCCTGCACTTTCTCCTTGAAGAGTATAAAAGAAATTCACAATTTGTCCTAATGCTGCACTCAAATGTGTTGGAGGATTACAAGAAAGTTTTCCTGGAACTCCTTTAAATCCAGTCACAAGTAAATCCTTTAAATCCCATCCCACACAATATGCTCCAAGAGTATCTAAATCATGAATATGAATATCTGCAACTTCATGCGCTTTTCTTATTGCTTCAGGATAAATTCTTCTCATCCAATATTTAGAAACAATTTTGCTCGCAATATAATTATTTAATCCCTGCAATGAAAAACTTTTATTCGAATTTTCTTTAACTGTCCAATCATTTAATCCAATATAATCATCAATCACTTCTATAGTATCAAAAAGACCTTGCACTTCTCTTAGTTCTTCATGTGTTTTTCTGTAAAGAATATACGCCTTTCCAACTTTATAATGCCCTTCTTCAATAAGTGTTTTTTCAACTAAATCTTGAATATCTTCTACTTGAGGAATTCCATCTTCCCCATATGTTTC
>Ga0172381_10002035_pt1 | contig 22965 bp, 17 predicted proteins | sample Leawel6488metaG_FD_119754 | JGI IMG/M metagenome (GOLD analysis project Ga0172381, IMG submission 119754) | Leachate microbial communities from a municipal landfill in Southern Ontario, Canada - Leachate well 64-88 metaG | ecosystem: Engineered > Solid waste > Landfill > Unclassified | place...
CGGCCACCGCTTCCTTGGTTAAAGGAACATGAACGGCCATTTGGTCGCCATCAAAGTCGGCGTTGAAAGCCGTACAAACGAGCGGATGAATTTGAATCGCCTTACCTTCAATCAATACCGGACGGAAAGCCTGGATACCCAAACGATGCAAGGTCGGGGCGCGATTGAGCAGGACGTAAGCACCTTTAATAATTTCTTCTAAAATATCCCAAACTTCATCATGACCGGCTTCAATATATCTCGAAGCGCTTCTGACATTGTGTACAATTTCTCGCTTGATTAATTTGGAGATGATAAATGGTTTGAATAATTCGAGCGCCATAATCTTCGGCAAACCGCATTGGTCCAAATTAAGTTTAGGATTGACCACGATAACGCTCCGGCCGGAATAGTCCACCCGTTTGCCCAATAAGTTCTGACGGAAACGACCCTGTTTACCCTTCAAAGTATCGGCTAAAGATTTTAACTGTCTCTTTTGGCCGGTGGAAGCGGTCACCGTCTTAGTATTGCGAGAGGAATTATCCAATAGGGAGTCAACCGCTTCTTGCAACATCCGTTTTTCATTCCGGCAAATAACTTCCGGGGCATTTAAATCGATTAATTGCTTCAATCGATTGTTTCGATTAATAACCCGACGATACAAATCATTCAAATCGGAAGCGGCAAAACGACCGCCGTCTAAAGCGACCATCGGTCTTAAATCCGGAGGAATAACCGGGATGATATTTAATACCATCCATTCGGGACGGATATTATTATTTCTAAAATTCTTTAATAACTTCAAACGCTTTACCAATTTTTCTCGTTTGGCATCCTGAGCGCCAGCTAATTTCTCTTCCAATTTTTTAACACTCTTTTCTAAATTAATTTTGGACAACAATTTGCGAACCGCATCGGCGCCAATACCGGCTTCAAACAGATGGCCGAATTTCATGCTCAAATTCTGGTATTCTTGTTCGGTAATAATCAACAACGGTTTCAATTCTTTTAACTCAGTTTTAGTTTCTTCATAATCGCTATCCAGGCTGGTCATCTTTTCTTCTTTCATTTTCAAAGCCTGATCCTTGGCGGCCTTGTCGGCAGCTTCCTTATATTCGCGATCATAAGCATCTTCAATATTCTTCTTCTTGCTCTTATATTCTCGTTTGATCTGATCCAGAGTAGCTTCTTTCAAACCTTCGTCCACTTCGGTGATGATAAAATTGGCGAAGTAGACCACCTTTTCCAAAGACTGGATGCTTAAATTCAAAATCAAACCGATCTTGGAAGACAAGCCTCTTAAGAACCAAACGTGAGTGGCCGGAACTTGCAAGGTAATATGGCCCATACGTTCGCGTCGGATAACACTGCGCGTAACTTCCACGCCGCACTTGTCGCAAACCACGCCTTTATAACGAATCTTTTTATATTTACCGCAGGCGCACTCCCAGTCCTTAGTCGGACCAAAAATACGTTCGCAAAATAAGCCGTCTTTCTCCGGTTTCTGAGTCCGATAATTGATGGTTTCCGGACGAATAACTTCACCGTGACTCCAACCCAAAACTTCTTCGGGAGAAGCCAACTTGAGGCGGATAGCGTCGAAATCACTGGTTTTTATAGGATTAAGCATATGTTTAATTATGGTTTAATAAATAATGGATTTTGGCTTATTCTTCCGGATTAACCACTGACAGACCGGCGAGCTCCTCGGGAGCTAAACCTTCCTTTTCAGTCATGGCTTTATATTCATCTTTAAGGTCACCAGCTGATTCGACGATCTCAGCTTCCAATATTTTTTTACCTTTAATCTCGGCAGCGATTTCTTCTTCCTCGGTTAACCGCGGAGTGCCACCTAAAAGTTCAACGTTCAAACACAGACCCTTTAATTCGGAGACCAACACATTGAAAGACTCCGGCACATTTTGTTTCTGGATTTCCTCGCCCTTAATAATAGCTTCATAAGCTTTAGAGCGGCCGGTGACGTCATCCGATTTAATGGTTAAAATTTCTTGCAAAGTATGAGCCGCACCATAACCCTCCAGAGCCCAAACTTCCATTTCACCGAATCTCTGGCCACCGAATTGAGCTTTACCGCCCAAAGGTTGTTGGGTAATTAAAGAGTAAGGACCGATAGATCTCTGGTGAATCTTATCTTCCACCATATGATTCAATTTCAAAACATATTTAATACCAACCGTAATGGCATGGTCATAAGCATCACCGGTTTTCCCGTCATGTAATTTTACTTTTCCATTTTCCGGCAGGCCGGCGCGTTTCAATTCATTTCTGATATCTTCTTCGTGCAAACCGTTCAAAGCCGGGGTGGCCACCTTGTAACCTAATTTCTGAGCGGCAAAACCCATATGAGTTTCCAATAATTGGCCCAAGTTCATACGAGAAATAATACCCAAAGGAGATAAAATAATATCAATCGGGGTGCCATCTTCCATATAAGGCATATCTTCCACCGGAACAATCTTAGAAATAACACCTTTGTTACCGTGACGACCGGACATCTTATCACCGACCTGAATCTTTCTTAAATTAGCCACGGAAACTTGGATGGATTTCAAAACGCCGGTGGAAAGCTTATCGCCTTCTTCTCGGGAGAAAATCTTGATATCCACCACCTTGCCGTGTTCGCCGTGTTCCAAATACAGCGAAGAATCTCGAACGTCTTTGGCCTTCTCACCGAAAATGGCGCGCAATAATTTTTCTTCCGCGCTTAACTTGGTTTCACCTTTAGGAGTAATCTTACCGACTAAAATATCACCGGAAGAAACTTCGGCACCGATTCGAATAATACCGTCTTCGTCCAAATTTTTTAACTTCTCTTCAGAGATATTCGGAATATCATTGGTGATAATTTCCGGACCGAGCTTGGTGTCGCGGACATCAATGGTATAGTTTTCAATATGGACGGAAGAATAAACATCTTCTTTCACTAATCTTTCGGAAATAATGACCGCGTCTTCATAGTTATAACCTTCCCAGGTCATGAAAGCGACCAATACATTTTTACCCAGAGCCAATTCGCCGTTATCAATACAAGGGCCGTCGGACATGATATCGCCCTTCTTTACCTTGTCACCGACATCAACTAATGGATGTTGGTTAATACAAGTTAAAGAGTTAGAGCGCAAAAATTTATTTAAATTATAATGATTAATTTTACCTTTCTTGTTTTCCACTTCAATATTAGCAGCGTCAACCTTGACCACCACACCGTCTTCTTCGGCTAAAACCACATGACCACTGTCGCGAGCAGCACGAGCTTCCACGCCAGTTCCCACTACCGGAGATTCACTTTTAATCAAAGGCACAGCCTGACGTTGCATGTTAGTGCCCATCAAAGAACGTTGACCATCATTGTGTTCCATGAACGGAATCAAAGAGGTGGCGATAGAAATAATTTGATTGGCGGCCACACCGATTAGGTCAATATTTTGGACGTCTTCCGTAGCCGGCTTACCAAATTTCCGGACATCAAAACGACCCACCAAAAAATGACCATTACCATCAAGTGGAATAGTAGCATCGGCGGTAATATATTTTTCTTCTTCAAAAGCATCTAAAAAGATAACTTCATCACTAACCATGTGTTTGCCTTTTTCGTGCTTCACCTTACGATATGGAGTTTCTAAAAAGCCATAACTATTTAATCTGGAATAACTGGATAAATGACCAACCAAACCAATGTTTGGACCTTCTGGAGTGGCAATCGGACAAATCCGGCCATAGTGAGTGGTGTGCACATCGCGGACATCAAACCCGGCTCTTTCTCTAGTCAGACCACCCGGACCCATAGCTGATAACCGACGCTTGTGTTCCAACTCAGCGAGAGGATTAGTTTGATCCATGAATTGAGATAATTGGGAAGACATGAAAAATTCTTTCACGACGCCAATCACCGGACGAGCATTGATTAATTTATTCGGCGTCAAAGTGCTGATATCGGAAGTACTCATTTTGTCTTTGATGATTCTCTCCATCCGAGCCAGACCGACGCGGAAACGATTCTGAATTAAACCACCGATAGCTCGGACGCGACGATTGCCCAAATGATCAATATCATCTTCTTCACCTTTAACAATATTCAATCGAATAACTTCGCGAACGATGTTAACCAAATCTTCATGTCGTAAAATCCGATTCTCTTTGGTAATCGGTAAATTTTCTTCAAACCGGCGATTCAATTTGTAGCGACCGACCCGACCGAAATCATAACGATCGAACCGAAAGAACATGGAATGAATCAAGGACTTGGCATTTTCAGCGGTAGCCAAATCACCCGGACGAATCCGGCGATAGACTTCCTGCAAACCTTCCGCTTCGTCATGAGAAGCGTCTTTGGCTAAAGTCGCGTCAATATAACCGATTTCATCGGCATCCTTGGTAATATCAATATCCTTAAAAAACTTTTTAATTTCTTCATCGGTCACAATACCAAAAGCCCGCATCAAAGAAGTCACGGCCACTTTTCTCTTCCGATCAATTCTGACCCAGATAACTTTATTCGGATCGGTTTCAATTTCGAGCCATGCACCCCGATTTGGAATAATCTTAGCGCCGTAATATTTCTTGCCTTTGATAAAGTCGGAAGTGAACATCACACCGGCTGATCTGATAAGTTGAGAGACGACGACTCTCTCAATGCCGTTGATGATAAAAGTACCTTTGTCGGTCATCAAAGGAAAATCACCCAAGAAAACTTCTTGCTTGATTTTATGTCCGGTTCTTTTATTTAATAGAGTAGTTTTGACACGCAGAGGCGCTTCGTAAGTAATATTCTTGGCTCGGCTTTCCACTTCGCTGAATTTCGGTTTATCCAAGAAATAGTCTTCAAAATATAATTCTAAATCACGATTATTAAAATCGGTAATCGGAGAAATTTCATCAAAAAGTTCCGCTAAACCTTCATCCAAAAACCATTTATAAGAGTCCTTTTGAATTTCAATCAAATCGGGCATGGGCATCGACTCCTTAGAGTCGGTAAAAAAACGGCGTTCACCCAATTTAAGTGAATGCGGGGTAATCGTATTATGAGCCATATTTGATATGAGCCACCTCTCCCTTCCGTGAAGGTGCAGAGTCAGCTGTTAATTTTATTTAAAGTAGTAAAATATTGTGTAAAGTAAGCGAAAATATCGCCAGCAACAAAAAAATCCCAATACCAATCAGGGCTTGAGTTTAGACAGCTTTGAGTTATTTAAAATAATTAGTCACTTTTAAAAAATTAACTGTTTAAAAGTAATTTCAATCATATTACATTATTTGCCTTTTGTCAATCCACAAGTTATCCACAATAAACACGGAACAGCAGGCTGGCAAGCTAGTCTCTCAAACATCGGACAGAAATTCCGCCAGTCCGACCGCCAACGTTGCGGGCGACAGAAGAGCGAATAGCGCTCAAGCCCCGCCGGTAAGCATTTAAACCGGAAACGGAGGACGCCCGAAAATAGAAGTACGTACCCTGACCGCCGAAAGATCCGGTGGGATTGCGGAAGCCGGATGCCAGGGCAGTAAAACCGGTGGAATTAGTGGATGTGGCCGTGGTCCAATGAGTGGCCCCAGCCTCCTTTAACTTGTCTCCGGCGGTGTTACAATCATATCCACTTCGTCCGGCATCACAAGTTTCTCCGACATCAGTTAAGTATTGATCCAAAACATTTTGCTCGGCATCGCTTGGAACATGCCAGCCGGTAGGACAAATACCCTGAATTGGAGTACTAAAACTACAACAAGGATCGGTGGGAAGAGTGGCACAGTCAACGGCGTCGCAAGAATATGGCAGTTGGAGAGCCTCATGCAATTGATACATACCACCATAAGTGGCACATTCCGAGGCAGTATCATCATTATAACAATATTTTTCAATAGCGCCATCATCGGTTTGCTCATTTATGGTGGTTCCACGAACAGTACAGGTTGAAGCACAATTAGTAGTACAATCTCCCGAGACACAAGAACTAATTTTAGTCCCAATATTCATATTCTTCGCCAGCCAACATTGACCTCCGATCTTGACGGTAGGATAGGATTGGGAGTCACGAGAATCAACAATATCATCTCCGCAAGAACAGTCTCGGTCTATAATTCCTCCTGGGGTGAGGCACTTAGGTCCGGGAGTTAATGTGCCGGTGGTATTACCCAGACAAATGGAGATGGAGTAGGAAGCGCCGTCGGGAGTGGGATAATAGCTGACTGTGTTTTGGTTGGTGGTGCAGCCTCCATCGGAGGGAGAGGGAGCGCTAGAAATGATTTGGAGATAGGTGGAGGTGCCGGCAGAAGAAGTGGAGTAGATTTGACCGCTCTCCCACTCAGAGGCGGTGGGATAGCGGTTATTGTCATTGAAGAATAGTTCCAGGGCGGTTTGGACTTGTTTCATGTCCCCCGCTCTCTTGGCATCACGACTCTTGGCTCGAGCATTCTGGAGGGCGATAACTGAAATAGTGGCCAGCATGCCAATGATAGCGATGACGACCAGAAGTTCAATGAGGGTAAAGGCGGATTTTTTATATTTATATAACATAGAAAACAAAAAATAATAGGAATTATGCTAATATTAATATTATAGCACATCGCCCCCCCCCGACAAACATAATTAATTATCTATAGCTTTAAAAGCTCTTCCCGAACCACCCGTCGGTCATCCCAAGGGATTTTTTCTCCCCGGGCGACACAAATAGCCTGCTCGCTCCCCTTGCCGGTTATAAGTAAAATATCGCCTTTCTCGGCCAAGCTCAAGGCCTTCTTACATATTATATTATTTGCATTTTGTCGATCCACAAGCTATCCACAATGGACTTAATCTCGAAGACATCGAACGGAATAACCATTGCTGCGATTATCAGACTGGAGATTCACGGTTGTAACGGCCGGGTATAAATACCACATAATTGAGTCGCCACTATTAGCAGATGAAGTCCAAAAATAAGTTGCCGTGTTCTGGTCATAAAAGGGAGAGGCATAAGGACCACGAGCACCGGACCGAAGTCCGGCAAAATTAAAATTATCAGTTCCCCAAGATAAATCCTTTAAAGCGGTCCCCTCCACCCCAGAATAACCATCGCTGGTCAGATAAGAGATGAGGGCATTTATTTCTGTCTGAGTTGGAATATGCCAACCGGCAGGACAAACACCTTGGACATTACCACTTGGCACCGGACTCCAATCAGCCGAATTTGATGCTCCATTTAAATATTGAACGGCCTCGGCCCACTGATAGAGGCCGCCATAGGTAGCGCAATTAGTTGTTCCCGTAGACTGTTGTCCGGCATCGCCATCTTGGACATAATCATAACAATATTTTTCGATGACGCTATTATCGGTCTGATTTTGTGAAGTAGTATTATCAGCCAATTTAGAGCCGATCATAGTTCCCACATTTAAATTTTTTGCTAACCAAATCTGAGCGCCGATAGTAACGGTCGGGTAATTTTCACCAGAATAAGAACAAGTGGATTCGCCGGGAGTACTGGCCGAACAGGCCAATACCCCGCCCCCGGGAGTACAATCCACGTCAACAATTCCGCCCGGGGTCAGACATTTCGGTCCGGGAGTAAGAGCCCCCGTGGTATTTCCCAGGCAAAAAGAGATAGAATAAGACGAGCCGTCGGCGGTTGGTGTGTAATTAATACTATTTTGACCACTGGTACAAGAACCGTCATTGGGAGTCGGGGCGGACGGGATAATCTGCATATAAGTTGAAGTGGCATTACTGGTAGTGGAATATATTTGGCCGGTATTCCATTCATCGGCGGTCGGATATCTGTTTTTATCATTAAAAAACAATTCTAAGGCGGTTTGGATTTGTTTCATATTCCCGGCCCGCTTGGCATCACGACTCTTAGCTCTGGCATTAGACAAGGAAATAACTGAAACAGTCGCCAGAATGCCAATAATGGCAATCACGACTAGAAGTTCAATAAGGGTAAAAGCGGGTTTTCTATTTTTAAAATTAAACATATAATTAGATTTAACCTACAGTTTTAACAGTTCCTCCCGAACTACCCGCCGGTCATCCCAAGGGATTTTTTCTCCCCGGGCGACACAAATGGCCTGTTCGCTCCCCTTGCCGGTTAACAGAACAACGTCCCCTTTCTCGGCCAAGCTCAAAGCCTTCTTAATCGCCTCACGTCTGTCCAAAATTTTGAATAAATTTTCTTTATCAACCTTGCCTTCTTTTTCCGCACCCAAAGAAACTTCTTCCATGATGGCTAAAGGATTTTCATCATAAGGATCCTCGTTGGTGATAATGACACAGTCGGCGTTCTGGCCGGCCAATTCTCCCAATATCGGTCTCCGCGCTTTATCTCTTCCGCCTCCGGCCGAGCCCAACACATGAATAATTTTATGATGAGGAATGAGTTTAACCGCTTCATACAACTTGGCTACCGCTTTCGGTTCAAAAGCATAGTCAACCACAACCGTAAAACCTTGACCTTCTTTGATCATTTCCAAACGACCGGTAATACCCTTCACATTTTCCAAGCCTTTCTTAATCTGCTTTAAACTTAAATCCTGGCTGAGCCCGGTCGTGACCGCGGTCATGGCGTTGACGGCGCTAAAATCGCCCAAGAGATTCAATTTGATATTAATATCTTGGTGTTCTTTATTGTGCGCCGCAAAAAAATCGGACAAGAGAAAAACATCAAAAGAAGTCCCCTGGCCCGAGACTATAATATTATCGCATTTGACAAGCTCAATATTCTGTTTGAGTTCTTCATTATAATTCAACTCATTTGATTTATCGCTATGAACGCCACAAGTATAACCGATCTTTTGTTCCGCCCAGAAATTCAAAAAATAATTGGCTTCGTCATCGTCATAATTGGCGATGATGGTTTTTTTGACGCGGTTATAATTTAATTTTTTCAACTCGGTCTTGGGATGATGCACTATCTTATAGTCATCCACGTATTTGGTGGGACAATTCTTTAAATGGGCAAACAATTTTCCTTTAGCCTGTTTATAATTGGCAAAGTTACCGTGAGATTCAATATGCTCCGGATAAAGACCGGTGAAGATCAGAATGTCATAATTGATGAAGCGATGGCGGAATTGCTTAATGCCCTCGGAAGTGGTCTCAATAATGGCATATTGGCATTTATTATTAACCATTTGGCGCAAAATCTTCTGGGTAAAGAAACGACCGACCATGGTCATCTTCTTGTCATTTAACCATTCTTTCTGACCGTTGTTAAACATGGCGGTGGAAGTGTACCCTACTTTGTAACCGGCCGCTTCTAAGGTCTTGGCAATTAAAAAAACACTGGAAGTTTTTCCGGTAGTGCCGGTGACACCCACCACAATCAGATTCTCACTGGGATGATTATAAAGAGCCGCCCCCAACCAATTCAAACTGAAGTGGTAGGCGGGTTGGAGAAAAGAAAAAAAACGACGCGGTAAATATCTTTTAATGAGATGAAATATTTTATCCATGGTAATAATTATTATTTGGAGAAAAACATACCTTCGTCCTCGTCATCAGAAAAAGCTCGGAGCGGCGGTGGAGTTTTAGTCTCGGCCGGCTTCTCAAGCTCTTCTTCGTTTTTGGTTTCGGCTACCGGCTCCTCCTCGGCTTCAACTAATTCATCAATATGAGCCGATTCTTCAACTTCAACCACCGGAGCTTCTTCTTCGGTTTCTATGGCAGAATCCAAAACTAATGTGCCGTCATCACCTTCGTCATCACCTTCGTCCTCACCCAAATAACTATCGGGTACTGGCGTTGATTTGCGATCATGAATCGGCATCCCGCTCGGACCCATATTATTCATGCTCTCAAACTGTTCCTTGCTGACCATTACTTCCCGTGGCTTGGAACCATTGGAGGGGCCAATAACACCAGCCTCTTCCAGCGCATCCAAAATACTGGCGGCGCGACCATAGCCCACACGCAAACGACGTTGCAATAAAGAAGTAGAGGCTCGGCCCATATTAATAATTATCTCTTTAGCTTCTTGCATTAATTCATCTTCATCGCCATGATTGCCATCCAGCCCGACACCGGCCAAACCGCCAACTTTCTGGCGCTCAGTAATGCCTTCCATATACTCCGCTTCACCGGAATTTTTCTTGATATAATCGGTAATTCGAGAAATTTCATCATCGCTTAAATAAGCACCCTGCAAACGTTTCGGCTTGGACATTTCCGCCGCACTAAACAACATATCGCCCTTACCCAATAATTTTTCCGCGCCGGAACAATCTAAAATAGTTTTGGAATCAATCGCCGAAGCCACCGAGAAAGCGATGCGAGCCGGGATATTAGCCTTAATGAGGCCGGTGATAACATCTACACTCGGACGTTGAGTGGCCAGAATTAAATGAATACCAACAGCGCGCGACATTTGAGTCAGACGAATAATACTGCCTTCAATATCTTTAGCAGCGGTCACCATCAAGTCAGCCAACTCATCAATGACAAAAATAATGTAAGGCATTTTTTCTTTAGCCGTTTCATTATGACTCTGAATATTCTTCTTGCCGCTTTGGTTTAATAAATCATAGCGCCTATCCATTTCATTTAAACACCACTTCAAAGCGTTAATGGTTTTACTGACTTCGGTAATAACCGGGGTGAGGAGATGAGGAATACCGTTATAGGCCGGGAGCTCCACGCGTTTGGGATCAACCATAATAAAGCGCAAAGTATCGGCGCTGTTTTGATAAAGTAAGCTGGTAATAATCGCATTCAAACAAACCGATTTACCGGAATTAGTGGCGCCAGCTACTAATAAGTGAGGGGTCTTGGTAACGTCATAGAGCCAATTGGCGCCGGCCACATCCTTGCCCAGCGCAATCATCAAATTATTATTTCTAGTTTTAAAAGCCTTGTCCTCTAAAATTTCGCGCAGACCGACAATCGCCTTGGTCTTGTTAGGAACTTCAATGCCCACCAAAGCTTTGCCCGGAATCGGAGCTTCAATTCTAATCGGATGAGCGGCCAAGGCCAACGACAAATCGTTACTTAAAGCGGTAATTCTGGACAGTTTGATGCCCTCGGCCGGCTTGAAAGTATATTGGGTCACCGTCGGACCGACACTAGTTTTATCCATCTCCACCGGAATCCCGAAATTTTCCAAAGTATGTCTGATCACATCTACGTTTCGATCAATATCGCCACCCAAGGCCTGCCCCACTTTGACGCTTAACAAATCTAAAGGCAAATCAATCTTGACGCTTCTGGTCCGCCACACATTTTTCGGCTCAGCCGGATCGGACTTAATCGCTTTCTGTTTGAAAAAAATTCCTTTTTTAGTTTTTTTGTTTTCCGAAATTTCAGCCACCGCTTCTTTAACAATCTTATCCGGAGCAACCTCTTCCTCAACCATAATTTCTTCTTCCGCCGATTCATCTTCGTCAAGCTTTATCCGCCGAGAAAAAAGATGATTAATGACAGAATTGGCGCTGGTAAAAAATTTGGCAAAAATACTTTCGGCTCCGACGATTCGAGATAAAGGGGTATTGAGAATCAAAACTAAAGAGACAAAAAATAGGGCTAAGAGAATAATCATCCCGCCCCAGAAACCCAAAACATTTTGAAAAAATGAAGCTAAATAAAATCCGACGTAACCACCGCCGACTCCCTCCGTAATAGCCACCTCGGATCTAATTTCAGAAAAGAAAAAATGAAATAAACTTTGATAGGAAATGAAGAGACAAAAGAGACCGAGATAATTAAAAAAGTTAATCTGATATTTTTTACCTTTGTATAAAAACCAACCCCAAGCCAAGAGAAACAACGGCCAAGCCCATTTGCCCCAACCGAAAGCCAGAGTCAAATTAGATGACAACCACAGACCGAAACGGCCGGATAAATTGAATAAGCCCAAAAGACTGACCAGCCCCAAAGTAACAATCAAAATAATAACGAGACTGTTTTTAGCCCGACTATCTAAGTTGATTTTAGGCAAAGCGATTTTGTCCAAAGGATTGCCGGTATTTTTATTGTTGTTTTTAGCCATAGAAATTAAGTTTTTTAAACCCACCGGTTCTATTTTACCATCTTTTGATACAATTTAAAATATTGCCGCGCCGACGCTCGCCAAGAAAAGTCCTTTTTCATGGCATTTTGGCGGATTTTTTGAATAAGTTTAGGGGAAAAAGAAAAATCTTTTAAGGCCTTGGCTATAGTTTTGGCCAAATCAAACGCCGTATAATTTTTAAAACTATAACCGACCGAACCATTGACCGTGTCCTTCAATCCGCCGACCGAACGCACAATCGGTAGCGACCCGTAACGCATCGCCATCATCTGGGTCAGACCGCAAGGTTCAAAGCGAGAAGGCATCAAAAAGAAATCGGAAGCGGCATATAATTTTTGCGCCAAAGGTAGATCTAATTTAAAAAAGACTTTAATGTTCCGCGGATATTTTTTGGCCAGCTGGCTTAAATACTTTTTATACTTATTATCTCCGTCTCCCAAAAATACAAACTGCGCATCATACTTGGCAATCATCTCAGCAAATAAATTATCAGTAAACAATTCCAGACCTTTCTGCCAGCTTAAACGAGCCACAAAGGCTAAAAGAGGTTTATGATCGCCGACGATTAAACCCAACTTAGCCTGCAAAGCTAATTTATTTTTAATTTTTCCGGCTAAATTGTTAACCGAATAATTGTAGGCAATATCCGAATCACTTCGAGGATCAAAAAGATCAGTATCAATTCCATTTAAAATTCCAGCTAAATTTTTAGCTCTCTTTTGCAAAACTTTTTCCAAACCAGCGCCATATTCCTTGGTCAAAATTTCTCGGGCATAAGTCGGACTGACAGTATTAATATAATCGGCGCGCTTGATGCCTTCAATCATCGGATTCAAATTATTTTTTTTGTCGCATCCTTGATTGGCCAGATTGTGAATGGTATAGAGAACTTTAGTTCGGGCAAAAACGGCCGGATAATCTCGTTTAAACTCGGGCAAAAAATAAATAGCCGAAGCGGCTTGCCAATCATGCAAATGAAGAATATCGGGAATAAAATCCAGAGCGGTAATCAAAGTCAAAGAGGCTTTAGCCCACAAAGAAAAATGCTTAAATTCATTGGTTTTAGCATAAACTTCCGACTCCCTGAACAAAGGATGTTTGATCAAATAAACCGGGATTTTAGTCCCCGGCAAAACGGTTAAATAAACATCAAAAACTATAGACTTTTTGGCTATAGACATCTTTAAACCTTTGCGTAATAATTTAGTCGGAGTTTTAATAGAACCGTAATAAGGCAAGGCCAGACGAATATCCACGCCCTCCTTGTAGAGTGCTTTGGGCAGAGACCCGGCCACATCACCCAGACCGCCAACCTTGGCCAGAGGGGCCACCTCGGCGCTCAACCAAAAAACTTTCAGTGGTTTATTCAACATTTGTTTAAAAATTAAATGCCACAACTTGAAACAATTGTGGCATTTATATCGGCTAAACGGTTAATTAAAAAGTGATGGGATCGGTATCGTATTGAACATCGAAATGTTCGTTCGGATTGGTAGATGATAAAACCATCTTATAAATCACAAAGTAAGTTATTGCCCAAGACATCAAAACTATAACCAATCCGATAATCGCATTTTTCATCCGAGATTGGGCTTTGGACACTTGGTCTTCATTGCCTCCGGCTGTCATCCATTGATAACCGCTCATTATTAGAAGCCCCAAAAAGAGAACTCCCAAGATACCGAGGGAATAATTAATAATCCGGACAATGATGGTAATTAGATTGGTAGGAGCCTGAGCATCTTCGCCATATTCGGCTCCGATTTCATTCATGCCCACTTGGTTTTCCCAGGCGCCGCCGGAAGTCTGAGCTTGAACCTTGGCCACTGCCAAAAGACCTAAGAACATCAAGCCCAAAACTAAGACTCCCAATATTTGTTTTTTGTTAATTTTCATATCCTCGTTATATTATGTTATAATCAAATTGATTACTTCTATTATACACGATAATAAATTGAAAAACAACCAATAACATGAGTTTATCCCAAAAAGTAGCCCAAAATACCTCAATTCAAATCTTTGGTAAAATAATCTCCACTATTTTAGGGCTTTTATCTTTGGCCATAATTACCCGCTATCTAGGCGCGGCCGGATTCGGTGAATATACCATTATTGTCACCTTCATTTCCTTTTTTGCCATTATCGCCGACCTCGGGCTAACCCTGGTTACCGTTCAAATGATTAGCGACCCTAATATCGACGAAAACAAGGCCCTAAATAATCTATTGGCCTTAAGGCTTCTTTCCGCCCTGATCTTTTTGGGGCTGGGTCCGGTCATAGTGCTCTTTTTTCCCTATGGTGCCAGCATCAAAATCGGCGTTTTGATTACCGCTCTTTCCTTTCTCTTTGTCGCCCTCAATCAAATCATGACCGGAATCTTCCAAAAAAGATTGACCATGAATAAATCGGTTTGGGCGGATATTATCAGTCGCGTGGTGCTTCTAATTGGAATTATTCTAATTGCTTACTTCAAAAGCGGGCTGATGGCCATTCTTTGGGTGAGCACCTTGTCATCAGCCATCAGTTTCGGCATCCAGTTTTATTTTTCCCGCCAATTTATTTCTCTTAAATTAGAATACGACCGAAAAGTTTGGGCGGATATTATCGGCCGATCCTGGCCTTTGGCGATTACCATTGCCTTCAATCTAATTTATCTCAAGGCCGACACTCTGATTCTATCATTAATCAAGAGCCCGACCGAAGTTGGCATCTATGGTTCGGTTTATAAAATAATTGACGTGTTGGTGACCGTCCCCTTTATGTTCGCGGGCGTCATCTTGCCAATTCTCACGGCCGATTGGTTTAAAAAAAACACCGAGCACTTCCAAAAGGTTTGGCAAAGATCCTTAGACTTTATGATTATTATGGCTCTCCCGCTCATAGTCGGAACTCAATTTATAGCTAAAGATATTATGGTTTTAATCGCCGGTCCAGAATTTATTGCCGCCGGGCCAATTTTACAAATATTAATTTTAGCCGCCGCCATTATTTTTATCAGTTGTATTTTTTCTCATATCATTATTGCCATCAACCGACAGAAAAAAATTATCGGTGCTTATATTTTCACTAGCATCACCGCCCTCGCCGGTTATTTAATCTTCATCCCCAAATATTCCTACCTGGGAGCGGCCTGGACCACTATTTATAGCGAATTAGCAATATTGCTTTTTGCCGCGTATTACGCTAAGAGATATACCAGTGTTTCTCTCAACTTAAAAATCACCGGGAAAGCGCTTCTGGCCGCAATTATCATGGGCGGAGTTTTATATCTCCTACCTAATAATTTCTCAGCTACCAAACTAGGACTTTTTGTCACTATTATAATCGCCACTATCACCTATGCCCTGGCTTTACTGGGTCTTAAAGCCATTAACCGAGCCGATTTAAAATTATTTTTGCCGAATAAACCAAGTGCGACAGTCTTAGAAATAAATGATAAATAAAAAAATATGAATGACATTAAAATTATAGCCGAGACTAGTGATTATCTGGTAATTAATAAACCGGCCGGGCTTTTAGTTCACGGAGCGCCTCACATCAAAGAAAAAACTCTAGTTAATTGGTTGCTGGAAAAATACCCGGAAATAGGTCAGGTCGGAGAAGATTTAGATCGTCCCGGTATTATGCACCGCCTGGATAAAGACGTGAGCGGGCTGATGGTTATTGCCAAAAATCATGCCAGTTATGAGAGCCTCAAGGAACAATTTAAAAACCGAACCATTACCAAAGAATATACGGCCTTAGTTTATGGCAAAGTATTAAAGGAGGAAGACGAAATTGATTTCCCGATTAAGCGCTCGACTAAGGGCTACAAAATGGCGGCCGTCCCGCAAAATTTTGATGAAGAAAATGATGAAGCTAAAGTGCGCCAAGCGGCCACTGCCTTTTCCGTAATTAAAAGATTTATTAATTTTACTCTGTTAAAAGTAATTATCAAAACCGGCCGGACTCATCAAATTCGTGTTCATCTTCATGCCTATGGCTATCCAATTGTTGGTGACAGTCTTTACAACAACAAGCAATCCAAAATAAAAAATAAGAAGTACAACTTAGGCCGAGTCTTTTTGGCCTCCACCCACCTGGAGTTTAATGATTTAAGCGGCGCCAAACAAAGTTTTTCAGCTGGCCTGCCGGAAGACTTGGTTCAATTTTTAGCTCAAATTAAATAAGTTGAATCATTTTTGTATATGAAGACCAAAAGAGCCTTCACTCTTATTGAACTCTTAGTGGTGATTGCCATCATCGGTATTTTAGCGACAATATCAGTTATCGCTCTCCAAAACGCCAGGGCTAAGAGTCGTGATGCCAAGCGAGCCGGAGACATCAAACAAGTTCAAACAGCCCTAGAACTGTTTTTTAATGATAATAACAGATATCCCACTTTAGATGAATGGGCTACCGGTCAAATCTATTCTACCTCTACTGCCGGTACTTCTACTTATCTGCAAACAATACCTTCGGCTCCAACTCCTAACGATGGAACTTGTACCAATAACCAAAATCTCATTAACTACACCCCGACTGCCGATGGTTCTTCTTATTCTATTTCTCTCTGTCTGGGTAATACTACCGGCACATTAAGTTCCGGGCCTAAGTGCTTGACTCCCGGGGGAATTGTAGATACTGATTGTTCCTCATCGGTCTGCGGTTATACTCTAATTGATTCTCGCGACGGTCAATTATATCCCACCGTTCAAATCGGTACTCAGTGTTGGACAGCCAAAAATATGAACATCGGGGCCAGGATTAGCTCCTGCACCTCTGGTGATTGTAGCGGGAGTACTTGCACTTCAACTTGTGCTGTTCGCGGGACTACTGTGAAGGATCAGGCTGGTGATGGTGCCATTGAAAAGTATTGTCATAGTGATTCTGCAATTAATTGCGCTAACGAGGGAGGTCTATATCAATGGCACACAACGATGGCTCTTGCCCAAACATGCGACAATAGTGACTGTTTGGCTCAAATTAATTCTCCACATCAAGGAATATGTCCCGCTGGCTGGCATGTTCCAACTGACACTGAGTGGAATGTGCTAGATTCTTTCTATGCCACATCAACTTGCGATCCTAACCGCACTACTTACGATTGTGATCCGACTGGTCATAAATTAAAGAAAAGGTTTAATGTTGATGGAGTTGCTGGTTGTTCTGGCACCGACACCGATAATTCTGACTGCGGTTTATCTGGTTTTGAAGGTCTATTAATGGGCAACAGGGGCAACACAGGAGCTTTTATAAATAGAGGAGTAACTGCTTACTTTCGAACGACCCTACCCTTCGGAGTTGATCGCAATAACACCCGCGGGATTACAGCTACTCGGTCAGGCATTATGCGTGGTTCTTCGGGTGGTTATTATCGCGCTGCCGGATGGCCCGTACGTTGTTTAAAGGATTAAATAAGTTGAAGCATCCTTTAATCTTTGCTATAATCTAATAACATTATAAAAATAATAAACTAATTACCGCCGAGACCAATGTTATTGGGCGGCCGTAATCATAAAAACTATGAGAAAAAATGCTTTCTTTTTGGCATTAGTTCTAACTATTGCCTTCACTCTGTCGGGTTGCAGTACCAACCTCAATTCCGTTTTTCAAAAGAAACTTAGCCCAGATGAAGCCAAGCTCAAAGCCGAAACTTATATCAACGCTAATTTAATGGCTAACGGCAGCAAGGCCACTATTGATAAAGTGGTCGAAGAAAACGGACTCTATAAAATGTCAGTCAACATCGGCAGCGGCCAGATCATTGATTCTTACATGACCAAAGACGGTTCTAAACTATTCCCTCAGGCGTTAGAAATGAAAGTGGCCGAAACCGCCACCTCTGACACTGCCGGAACTGAAACTGCCACCCCGACTGAAGTCCCAAAAACCGCCAAACCAACCGTAGAACTTTTCGTGATGAGCCATTGCCCTTACGGCACTCAGATTGAAAAGGGTATCTTGCCGGTAGTTGAAGCCTTGGGCAGTAAGATCAATTTTGAATTAAAATTCTGTGACTATGCTATGCACGGCGAAAAAGAATTAAAGGAACAATTGAATCAATATTGCATTAACAAAGAACAAAATGCCAAATATTTCACTTACTTGAAATGTTTCTTGGGCGCCGGTGACGGAGCCGCTTGTTTGACTCAGGCCAAAATTGATACCGGTAAAATGAAAACTTGCGTTGACAAGACCGATAAACAATTTAAAGTAACCGAAAACTTTACCAATAACGTTGACTTCAAAGGCAGTTATCCTTCCTTCGGAGTTTTTGCCGATGATAATACCAAATACAATGTCGGCGGATCTCCGACTTTGATTATTAACGGTACCGAGTCTCAAAGCGCTCGCGATCCTCAAAGCTTAATGAATTCTATTTGCGCCGGTTTTGAGAATGCCCCGGAAGAATGTGCCAAAGCTATGGACACTGCTTCTCCGGCTGCCGGATTTGGAACCGGAACCGCAGCTTCCGGAGCTGCCGCCGCTGATTGCGCCACCAATTAATTTTAGTTAAATCCGATACCAAAAAGCGATTCCCAAAAAGAATCGCTTTTTTATTTTATCAACAAAAATAATCTATTTACCCTTCTGCAAATATTGAAATATCCCGGCCGTCGCCACCGCTCCTTCGGCACAAGCGGTGATAATCTGACGCAAACCATTAGAGGCGTTGGTAATGTCTCCGGCTGCCCAGACTCCAATCTGATTAGTGGCTTGATCGGATGAAACTTTGATATAACCGGCCGGATCAAATTCTAAATTCAAATCTCCAAACCAAGAAGCATCGGGCCTGGAACCGACCTCCACAAACAGGCCGGCTACTGCCAAAACGCTATCGTTGCTTAATTTTATTTCTTCCAATCTTTCCGTTCCTTCTAAGCCGACAATGTGAGTATTAAAAATAACTTCAATTTTAGGATTACTTTTAACCGAATCAACCCAAACTGTTTCGCCCTTGAACTGATCACCGCGAACAACTAGATAAACCTTTTCCGCCACTTCCGCCAAATACAGTGCGGCTGTCAAAGCGCTATTCCCGCTACCGGCGACGGCTACCGTTTTATTTTTATAAAACATCGCATCGCAAGTGGCGCAATAAGAAATACCATGGCCGACAAAACGGCTTTCATCCGGCAAATCCAAATGACGGTGAATAGTTCCGGTGGCGATTAAAACGGTTTTAGCCGTTAACTCTTTGCCGTTTATCGTTTTAACCGTAAAAAAATCATTAGTCTTCTCTACGCTGGTTACTTTTTCCATAATTGACTCAACTCCAAAACTATCGGCATGAGCCTTTATCTTTCCGGCCAAATCAAAGCCGGTAATTTCGGTTTCGGTCGGGAAATTACAAACTTTGTGAGCCTCCAGCATTAGTCCGCCGGGAAGCTCTCCCAAGACAGCATGCTTTATTTTATACCGAGAAGCATAAATTGAAGCTGAAAGTCCCGCCGGACCGGAACCGATGATAAGTAAATCGTAATTCATATTTTATAATTTTAGATTCGACCGCGATATTTTTCCGCAGCCAAAATCCGATTAATAGCGATAATATAAGCGGCCAAACGAAAATCAATCTTAGCCTCTTTTTCTTGATATTTATTATAAATTTCCGACCAGGCGGATTTCATTTTGACAACCAATAAATCGCTCAAATAATTGTTGTCCAGAATATTACCGGTCCGATTCTGACTCCATTCGAAATAACTGACGATGACGCCACCGGAGTTAGCCAAAATATCCGGCACTACCATTATTCCTTTATTAAATAAAATTTTGTCGGCAGTGTAATCTATCGGCCCGTTAGCCAGTTCTACAATACAACGAGCTTGGACGCGATCGGCATTGGCTGCGGTAATCTGATTTTCTAAAGCGGCTAGAATCATGATATCAGCCGGCAGCTCCAATAATTCTTCGTTGGAGATTTTTTTAGCTGATTCTAATTCTTGGACCGCTCCGCCCTTGGACTTAATCTCCACTAAACGAGGAATATCCAGTCCGGCCTCATCATAAACTCCGCCCTTACTATCAGAGACGGCTGTAATTTTGAAGCCGTCAGCCGCCAACATGGAAGCGATATTCAAACCGGCATTGCCAAATCCTTGAACCGAAACTTTCAACCCGCTATCAGCGCCCAAAACAGTCTGGGCCATTTCTTTGATGACAATATAACCGCCCCGAGCCGTAGCGTCGCCCCGCAAAGCCGAACCGCCGAGTTCCAACGGTTTACCGGTAATCATTCCCGGCTCATGATGCCCGACCTTCTGCTCAAATTCATCCAGCATCCAAGCCATAATCTGGGAATTGGTATAAACATCAGGAGCGGGAACATCAATATCTTGCCCCAAAACGGGATAAAACTCATCAATATAGGCTCGGCTGATTTTTTCCATGGTGGCCTGATCGGTGACTTTCGGATCAAATTTGACGCCGCCTTTAGCTCCGCCATAAGGCAAGCCGGCGAGTGAATTTTTGACGGCCATCCAGAAAGACAATGATTTTACTTCATCCTCACAAACATCGGGATGATATCTGATACCGCCCTTACCGGCGCCCAAAGCATCATTAAACAGAATCCGCCAGGCGGGGTATTTCTGACCGTCAATTTCCAGCTCGGCATATTTTATTCTTTTTGGAGATGATAAAAGAGCAATTGCTCCATCGCTTAATTTTTCAATGACTTTGACATCACCCAACCGAGAAATGATATTATCAAAAGTGGCCATATATTTTTATATTATTTTGCCAGAGCTTCTTTGATTTCTTTAATCAAACTGGTCTTGTCGCGTAATCCCACAATATCAGCCACAATCTGACCGTTTTTAAATAGCTTCATATTGGGGATACTTTGAATATTATATTGCATGGCCAAGTCTTGGTTGACGGCCTCTTCAGTATTGAGCTTAGTGATTTTGACGCTACCGGAGAGTTCCACTGCCACCTCGTCTAAAATCGGGGACATCATTTGGCAAGGGCCACACCATGGAGCCCAAAAATCTACCAGCACCGGAATTTGGGATTCTAAAACTTCGGCGCCAAAATTATCTTTGGTTAATTCTAAAGCATTGGACATAAAATTTATTAACCGAAATAAAAACTTAAATATTTTTTATTCCGATTGTAATTTAATTATTATTATTTTTTAGCAATCTCGGAAAAAATCTTTTTTAATTGTTCTTTCTCCGACGGCTTATTTCGATTCAAGCAACACTCAAACTCACTTTCCATGTATTTTTCCATCAGAGAGGAAACGGCCGACTTAATCGCCTTTAATTGAGTGATAATTTTGAAACAATCAGGGGTTGGTTCGGTCATCATTTTATTGACGCCGGTCAATTGCCCGGAAATGTTATTAACTCTTTGCGTAAATGTTTTATCCATATGAAACTATTATACTATACACCCCCCAGGGGTGTCAAGAATTATAAAAATCCACAATACCGTGCTATAATTACAATATAATTAATTACATTAACTATATGGATATCAAAGACTTAATGAAAAATGTTAAAACTATGACCGGCGACCAAATTGAAAATAAATTGGATCAGATGGTCCGAAGCAATTCTCGTTTCTCCAATTTAAACGAGAAGAACAAAGAGATTGTTTTAGATCTGATTTCCGACTACAAACAAGATATCCGAAACGGGATTAGTATTACTTCCGACAAAATTCAACGCGACACTCACCCGCTATACGAAAAAAGGTTAAGCCTGGGCCTAACCGAAAAAGATATTAATGATATTCGAGAAATATTAAAAGCTTTCAGGGCTTAACCTTTCCGTAAAACCAAATAATAATTAAATTTGTCTGAGACAATCTTCATAGTCTTTAAATTAGCCTTTCGGCTAATTTTTTTTAACTCTCTAACGGAAAAGGCATGATAATAACGCAGACTGACCTTGGCGCCTTTAGAATTTTTCCAGAAAAATAAAATATCGCCCCAATTTAACCTCTGGCCGGAGAATAGATATTTGAAGTAGCTGGCAATAATTAATTTTAAATATTTTGTCCGGGACCATAAATTCCAAACACTAATAATCATTCGGCCATCAGATGTTAATTTGTTTGCCATTTGCTTCAAGGCCTCAATTTGTAATTTTTTCCCCGGCAAGTGATGTAAAACGGCGATACTAAAAACATAATCAAAATTAGAATCGGGAATCCGATCTAAATTCAAAATATTACCCGTCAGAAATTTATAATCCGGATAGTTCTTCCGGGCCAGGTCAATTAATTCCCGGCTGTTATCCACTCCCAAATAATCAACCTGCTTGTCCTCCAAAACTTCAATCAAGCGGCCATTACCACAGCCCACGTCCAACACACGCGAACCGGGCTTGAGGTCACGGAAAAAATCATTAAGGCCGGGCCAAATAATTTTTTTTCGGGTAGCGTCAAATTCGGCGGCAATATCCGCGTAATTGGCCTGAACAATATGCAAAATTTTGTCTCTGGTTTTTTGGTTCATAAAATTAATAATCGCCCAAATAACTGACCGTCTTGACGGTCGGTCCTTTCTTTAGACAGACATCGCACTTCCCGCACTTGGCAGAATTATGATCGCCAAAATAATCCAAAATATACTGTTGGCGACAGAGATCGGAATAAACATAAGATTCCATTTCGTCCAATTTTTCGTAAGCGCGACGCTCCTTATCTTTCAAGGCCGAAAAGTCCAAATTTAAATCGGCCGGATGAACTGATTTCAAAACTTTAATCTCCGTTCCTTTAAAGGGCGGGCGGTATTCCAGCAGTCCTTGCTCATCCAATTTTTTTATCATTCGAAGCAAGGTCTCACGCTTTATCTTCAAAACCGAAGCAATCTCATCCAAACTAATTTCCCAACCTTTTTGCAATTCACCGCTAAAGCGCTCCATCAGCTTGGTAAAAACTTCGATTTGAGTCTTGGCTCTCTTTCCTAGAGCCTCCAACATTTTATTAAAATCAGCCTTAGCTTGCAACCAAGCATTGGTTGTTTTTTCATTCGGACGAGAAATATAACCTTCCC
>Ga0172381_10002036_pt1 | contig 22955 bp, 32 predicted proteins | sample Leawel6488metaG_FD_119754 | JGI IMG/M metagenome (GOLD analysis project Ga0172381, IMG submission 119754) | Leachate microbial communities from a municipal landfill in Southern Ontario, Canada - Leachate well 64-88 metaG | ecosystem: Engineered > Solid waste > Landfill > Unclassified | place...
CATTTTCGTAATCCCCTTTCGTGTCCCTTAGTTATTCTCTCTGTTCAGCCTCGGTTTTCGCATTCGCGTTGAAACTGACAAGCTCTGTCGGTATCTTGATAGTCACGAGGATTTCCTGCCGGAAATAGTCCGTACTTTTGAAGCGTCTTGATAGCATCAAAATAGTTTTTTTTACCCACAAAACCCACATTGACTATGGATGCTCCGGCCAAGACCCCTTTCGCCTGCATAATGTCATCTTCTCTGTTAATCATCGTAACTCCCTTTCCGTGTGTTCATAATCAATTCCTCCTAAAACTCAAAAACGTGAGTGCATCCGTCTTTCGCTTGATACGACGGCATTTCAAGATGGCGCTGTCCGCTACAACACATTCTTTCGACAGCCTCCTCTTTCAGCGCGCTATAAGCTTCCTTGTCCCAGACGGGTATTTTATAACGCGACTTCGCTTCACGATTCCATGCCCTTCTCAGTTCTGCAAATCTATAGCGTCCCAAACGTCCCATTTCACAAACCTCTTTCTGCCTTAACGTATATTAGGCAAGTAGTCCAGCCCTTTTTTTGCCTTATTCGAGATGCAGACTCTTCCGGTAGGAGCCTGTAGCTTTTTTCTATCCAACGTATTTCACGCGTACTGTGCTTTGTGCCTCTAGCACAGATCAATGAACCAACTTGTAATTTTTCAATTAACGCCGGAAGTTGGCTCAAAATATCCTCCTCCCAGCCGCGCGCTCTCAAGTCATTAACCATGATTTCTGTATTCCCAATAATTAAATTTTCCATTTTAGTAGCTCCCTTTCTTGTGCTCATGATTGAGCGTCAATAGGAGTATACCCTAAATGTATGTAAGTGTCAACATCTATTTTCAGTTATTTAATACCGCATCCCATTTTGAGCACGAAAATGGGTAAAAATACCCCATTGACAGGTCGGACGCAGTGGGGTAGACTGTAGATGTAGAATGTAATGGGGACTTGGAATGTAGTAGCTCTACAAACGACAAGCCGTGTTTCCCGGCGGCGTCCCCATCCTCTAATCACCGGGAATACTACGGGAGGTATTATGACAAAGCAAATTGAGGCAATCAAGCAACGTTCCGAAGAGATCGCCACTGAAACGGAGTTCATTGTTACCCAATGGCGCGCCTTGGGACTTAATGACTTCTTCCCTGCATCAAACAAAGCAGTAATCCGCCGCTATTTACGCAAACTCGGACTTAATGAGGTGTTCGATGCCGTCGAGATAACCTCAGCCAAACACGGAATCGATAATGATGAGGATCGCTTTCGATACTTTTGTGGAGTATGCAATCATAAACTAAATGGTGATTGTGGGGAGGTGACTAATGCCAACCCCACAACTTGAGAACGGTTTTACTCAGATTGCCAATGAATTACTTGAGGCTATAAGCAAGTTTCCATTTAGCTCACGGCAATACTCATTATTATTGTCTATAATCCGTGAGACATATGGATGGCATCGAAAATCCAAACATATCTCGCGGGCTAAATTGCAAGAGTTAAGCGGGATCGTGAGCCGTGACGATATTACAAAAGTCGCTGATGAGCTTGAGTCAATGAGTGTTGTGAATCGCACTCGCAACGGCTATAAATCCACTAAGTACTCGTTGAACAAAAACTACTGCGAGTGGCGTAAAGTCATAGCTCCACGGCTATTAGTCAAACAACCTAAAAGTCATAGCTCCACGGCTATCACTAATAGCTCCACGGCTATTGTAAGTCATAGCTCCCAAGCTATCCCCCCCTTGCCCACAGGCTATGACTCAAGCGTGGCAAGTCATAGCTCCACGGCTATACCGGTACAATATACTTCTCTTAAAGAAAGTGGGGAAAATATATTTCCTAAAAAAAGCGGGGAAACCCCCGCCATTATCCCATCTGTCGATGTTGTACCGGAACCCAGACGGAGCCGTACGGGTTATGTTGCACCAACCCCCGAATGCGACATAAACAAACAGGATCGCGAGCGGCTTGCAGTAGCTACTCACAATCCAAAACAACAACCTATCCCAACAGGGTTCGGCTCAATCGCTGATGCTCTGCCTGCTCAGGACGCACCTCTCAGCACTCAGGAGGTGGTGAGTTGATAGGTTTATCAATGCCAATAGGAGAATTGACAGATGAAAAACACAGATAAACCAGTCGCAAAACTACAAATTCAGCATCCGGGTAAAATGCTGAAAGCTCAACGCGCTAACATCGCGTACTGGCTCAGAAAACAGGCCGATTCGCTCGAGCGAGAAGGGGAAAACTACACCGATGGCATTTTCAAAGCGTCGCTTACGTGGGATAAACCGTGACCAAACACCCAAACGAAAAACCGAGCGTTAACGCGCTGCTTAAACTCGGATACAAAACCTATTGCCGTCAGTGTCAGCGCACGTGGAAAAAATCAGCATCACATCGCCGCTGCTGCAGACGGCCCGAGATAGCTGACCTGAAAACCGGCAAAGTGCTATAATGCAGGGGAGGTAGACGGATGGAAAAACAGCAATGTGATGGATGTATCAACCTAGAAGGAAAATTGCAGGGAAAATGGATGGTTTACAAATGTGCGACTCACACGGTTCCTGGCATAGCCTCGATTAACGGCAAATTAGAGCCGGTTGAGCGCGTTCCGGGTTGTTATAGTAACCCTGAAGGAGCTCAACCGGCTTGCTAATCAAAAACGTGGTATAATACAGGCAACATCATGGCACTCAACACTGCTGCACGAGACAGAATATTAGAGCGTAGAGAGCGCGTCGCGAAGCTCAGGGTAATGGGTAAATCACAACGCGCCATAGCTGCGATTATCGGCGTAGACGTGGCAACCATCAATCATGACCTCAGAGCAATTGAGGATCAGTGGCGGGCCAATGCCACAGCCACCATAGCCGAACACAGAGCCAACCAACTAGCCACTGCCGAGGCTGTCAAACAGGCCGCGTGGAAAAATGGAGATGATCCAGACCTCAAAATAGTTCTCGACGCTAACGCGCAGGGCATGAAACTCATCGGAACAGAGGCGGCACAGACACTCAACGTGATAACTCAGGACGGCCTGCAAGCAGAATTAGCTAAATACGTTGACGCGTTCAGGGCCGCGCTGGAGGGTGAGCCGAACGCTGAGGCGATCATGGCCAAGTTTGTGGAGAGGATTGGATAGAATGATAACAGAATTATATTGCTCGATATCTAAACAATTGGCGGATGCGCGAACATTAGTCGCGCAAAACCCATTACCTGATGGTCAATACCTACAACATGTCAACAACGCTATCGGCGATCTGCAACGGGATATTGAGGACCTGATGGCACGTGTTGGCGCGTTGGAAAATGCGAAGATTGGGTAATAATTACCCATCACAAATGCAACTAACAGGAGCACTCAAACAGATATACAACGGGGGCTGTAGGCCGTCCTGATGACGTGGGCGGTAGGGGCAAGAGAGGGAGTCAGGCGTCTAGCGCGAGGCGACAAACACGCGCTAATCATCCTATCCCTGGTAGCCCTGGCGAGCGTGAATAGAGAGTTGCTGTAATACCGGAGGAATGACGTAACTAGCCCCCGGTAGAAGCACGATGTAACAATCTTGTAACAGCATGTAACAGAACCAAAACGGAGGTAATTGTGAAAAACGGCCTTAGAATCATTATCCTGCTCTCTCTATTGGCACTGTGTGGTTGTGGAGGCGGGCGACCCCAGACGGGCCTCCTTGGGCAAGCTAAACCGGTTTACCAAGGCGATAACAGACAGCCTTACGACGATAACGCAGACATGCCACCAGCACCACCTGATGATCCGAGTTGGGGGAGGCGATGAACCTGTTTGTGGAATGTGGATACGCCACCAATATGCCGCTGATTACCAAAATCCCCGACTCAGAGGGTGGTGGTTTCTGCGCCACCCTTCCCGGCTGTGAGTATGCGCTCGTTGGTGATGGCCAGACAGAGATCGAGGCGCGCCGTAATCTCAACCAGTGTTTGCAGGAGGTAATCGGAGAACACATCAGTACTGGCACTGGCGGGGAGTGTAGGGCGCGGAAGGTTGTAGTGTTATGATTTGCAAGGATTGTCTGTTATGCAATACTCATCCAGAGTATGATGATATGACCTGTTCAATATCAGACGAGAAAATATACGAGGAGACCACGGAACAACGCACAGACCATCGAGGACGTCAATGTCCAATTAACACACGTCGCATTGCTAAATTACTAGATCAAATTGGAGATGATGCAAGCTGCTCAATTAAATTATTGACAGTCGTATTAGATGTCCGAGACTGAGAGGTTACTATTTATGCGTATCCCGGCTAATGCAGCGACTCCCGATATGATAGCACCGTTGTTCAAGCGACTATTGACCGGCTCACAACCCGCGCCGTTCACAGACTCATGGGATTTCCTCAGCCGCGCTGTGTGGACTAAAGACGAAGCCAGCGGCACAATCCGACAGTTTCCGGGTAATATAATCTGGGAGGAGACAGGAGAGCTACAATACGGTTATCTGAGAGAGATAATCAACATTATTGAGAGAGAGCAGTTGATAGCATTAGATAAATGCCGCAGGATGATGATAACCTGGTGTATTATGTCGTGGTTGCTCTATGATACGCTTACGCAGCCAAACCATGCGAACTTCGTAGTATCAAAAAAACTGGAAGACGCTGCGTATCTACTTGGGGATGAGCGTGCGCTTGGAGTCTACAGAAGGATACCGGATGATGTTTGGCCGAACAAGCCACAACTTGAATGGACTGGCAAGGATGGGATGGGCTATGACCTTTTGAGTTGTCCTTCGACCGGCAGCTATATTCAGGCAGTCGCTCAGGGAGCCGACCAGTTGCGACAGTTCACGGCGTCCAATGTGTTCTTCGATGAGTTCGCTTTTCAGGCACGACAACGAGAGGCAATGACAGCGGCAAAACCTACTATCGACGGCGGGGGACGCATCATAGTTGTGAGCACACCCGAACTCGGAGCCTATATGTACGATTGGTGTTACGGTGAGCAATGATAGGAGTGGAAACTATGGAGGAGATTCTTAGGCGATTGGTAGATATAGAATTATGTAGTCGCGAAGGTAAAGTGCTACTCTCTAATCAAGGGCAGTCTATTGATGGCTATACCATGCTTGCCGAGTTTGAGGCACTGGCTGTAAAGGCGGCAGAACTACTAGGTATCGAATTACCAGAGGTTGAGGTTAAGCGTCATATTAGGAGTTAGTGAGTTCAAAAACAAGCTCGGAGTAACTGTCGTCGGACTGGACTATGTAGCCAATCCTGCCAAGCGTTCTGCCGAGTGGGAGGCAAAAACCCGAGAGGGCATGGATGAGCGAGCTTGGCGTAAAGAGTTCAAGCGTGACTGGACAATAGCATCCGGTATGCCTGTCTATGCGCTGGACTTCGTTGCTGATTGGCATGTTTCGAGTGCGCCACTATTATACAACCCTGCACTGCCTATGTATCGTGGCTGGGATATAGGCCCAACTCACAACCAGCCTGCCTGCTGTATAGCGCAGTGGGATGGACTAAGGCGGTTGGATGTTATTAGCGAGATCGTAACCTGGGACGGCCGCGGCGACAGCAAGACTCGCGAGATACCGGACTTTGCCGATGATGTCCTGTTCTATTGCAAACAACATTTTCCAGATGTCAGCGAATGGGTGGATATAAGCGACCCCGCAGGATGGACACCGAGTATGACAGACGGAAAGTCAGCTATAATGATTCTTGAGCAGAAGGGCATACATCCTAGACGTGGCCCTGTGACATTCACTGAACGCAAGCAGGCTATTCTCGATATACTCTGTCGTTCTTCTCAAGGTCGCTCTGCTATGGCTATCAGCCCTCAGTGCAGGATGATAATAGAGGGCTTCCAAGGAGCTTATAAGTACGAGCAGGTGGGAGAGACTAAGATTTATAAGGCGACGGTTGACAAAAACGCGTGGAGCCATATAATGAACGCGTTGGAATACATCGTTGGTTCGATGTTCGAGCCGGTTTACAAACAGGAACATCAGGAATATAGGGAAGAGGATGATGAGCCAATCATCGGAAGGGCTGGTCGTTATTATTAGCATTTACGGGCTAGGTTAGCTACTGAAAAGCGGCCTTCCGATGCCGCCTGCCCGTAATTACAATATCGGAAATACTAATCGGAGGTATTAAAATGACTTTAGAGGAACGATTTTGGAGTAAGGTAAAGATCGGCGAAACTAATCAATGTTGGGAGTGGATGACGTATATATGGCCAGATGGGTATGCAAGATTTGCAGTAGGCCACCGGATGCAATTAGCCCATAGGGTATCATATACAATCAATGTTGGTGCTATCCCTGATGGGTTATGTATACTACACCGATGCGATAATAGGTCATGTGTAAACCCTGCTCATTTATTCCTTGGCACCCAACAGGATAATATTAAGGATTGTGCAAATAAGGGTAGGTTTGCCCGGGGAGAACGAATTGGAGCCTCTAAACTGACTAATTATCAAGTGGTTGAGATAAAGCGGTCACTTGCCCGTGGATTAGCAATTAGGGCAATTGCTAGACAGTTTGATGTGATGCCGTATACCATTAGGCAAATACGCGATAGAAAGTCTTGGAATCATATCAAGTTGCAATAAAGGAGGTACTACTAATGATTTGCAAGGATTGTCTGTTATGCAATACTCATCCAGAGTATGATGATATGACCTGTTCAATATCAGACGAGAAAATATACGAGGAGACCACGGAACAACGCACAGACTATAGAGGACGTCAATGTCCTATCAACGACAAGCGTATTGCAAAACTACAGGAGCAGATTGATGGTTAAAGATGGGAGATATATAGACGAATGATCTACGACTACGACTGTAAACACTGTAAACGCACTGTAACGCGCCATTCATCGGTAGACGAGCGAGATAAGCAGACTTGCGAGTGTGGCGAACACCTCCAGCGCAAAGAGATTGCTGGAGTGCCATATCTGACAAGTGCCGCTACCCCGACAAGGAAGGCTTGTAATGGATAAAGTGTTTGCTGGATTGAGTGCAGAAGAAGATGCGTATACGCATCCGTTAGGCGCAACATTTGTATATGGTTGCCCTATTAAGTTCACATCACCAATAGGAAAACCAACTGGTAATAGGCTTGTGATTAGACAGGATTGGGAGCTAAGACACAAAAATGATTTTGATACTGGTACTGGAAAATTGATGCTTTATGGTAGATACGGAGTGATACCCTATGGCAGTTAACTACGAGGATTGGGAAGATGTTCGTTTGCGTCCTGGCCTGTGCTTGATACGACCAGTTGAGCCACCAAAACGAGATGGTGCTATAATAATACCGGACACAGTGGGAGAATGGAACTACCAAGAGCCGTTTGGGTTGGTTCTTAAAGCCGGAGAACCTGTCCACGGCCAGGAACTTGGGTTCACTGATGGTGACTGGGTGGTATACGAGCGCGGTTACTCCTTGCAGTTTGAAACCGATGATAGAGTTGACCTTGATTTGATAAGGCACGAGCACGTTATGGGTAAGGTGGTAAATGGTGAGATTGTTCCTATTGGCGACCATGTTCTCTTAGTTCCTAATGTATTAAAGAATATCACAGATGGAGGTATTCACATACCAGAAAATTATACATATACCCTTTCTGATGCTTATGATGAGGGTAGAAATGAGACTATCAGGTTTTTACGTGAGGCGGAACCGATAGGGACGGTATATGCTATCGGTGAATCTGTTGATGGTTTTGAGCCTATGGATAAAGTAGTCTTTGGCGAAGGCTCAGGGTTAATAGTTAATGATACTAGATTGCTTGTGAAATCTGAACATGTATTGGCGGTATTGGAGGCTTAGTTGGGAAGGTTTAAGGTGTTGATGGATTGGACAGAGGGTTACTGGCGGGCTGATTTATATGACGAGAACTATCTTGGCCCTGTGCTCTCCGGCAATTGGGCTGACCCCACGCAATGTTGCGAAGACCTTTTTAATCAAATAACCGAAAAGCAGGATTTACTTAGAGACGCAAAACGAGTGGTAAGACGAGAAGTGAAAATCAAGAAAAGGGACTTTGAGAACGATATGGCGCTAAGAAAAAATATGCGGCTAATCGTAGCAATCAAAAATAATGGCAGGTATTAACATGGAAAAAGAATTGATTGACGACGAGAATGCAGCGGAAGTGAATAGTTTACACTCAAAAAACTTCCCAGGTGATGGGGTTGTTCAGTGTCCAGAGTGCAAGGGTGCTGGTTGTGACCATTGTTGTTTTATAGGTGTAATGCTAGTGATGGGCGGAATGAAAACCGGGTGGTCGTATACAGCAATCATAGCATGGTTCAATCATAGGGATATTGACAAAGGGATGTCAGAAGTTTGCGGGGAATGCGGAGCAATTCACAATAAAGTGCATTATACCAAATAGCGAAACGAGGACGACTCATAATGGATACTGGTACAGTCATAACAACCGACGCGAAGAAGATCAAACTTGACTCGAAGGAACGGCTAGAGTTAGGTCAGGTTCTTGGAAAACAGTTTGCAGATACGTGGACTGCTTCACGAGGTCTGCGAGAGAAGGTTGTTATATGGCGTAACCAGTATGAAGGTATTCTGCCCGACAAGCCAGCTAAAGCCAAGTGGTCAAGCAACGTCAACATTCCCACAACTAAGGCTCATATCAATTCCGCCTCTGTTTCCATTGCCAACACAGCACTTGGTTCCGATCCTATATTTGAAATAAGTGCAACTGAACCAGAAGCTCTTGAATACGAACAGAAGCAAGAATCATACCTCCAGTTCTGGTGTGAGCGTACACGATTGCGATCTAAGGGCGGAATGGCTATCAAGGAAGCATTGCAAACAGGCCAGTGTTGGCTTAGAAGTGGTATCAAGCATACTGGCAAGCCAACCCCACGGCTGATAGATGTTTTTAATTCTGGTAAACCAGTCAGTATATCAAAACTCGACGTTCTTCCGACCTGTGATTATGTCATTACAGAAGATATGATGTTGCTTCCATACACCGCACCATCTTTTGCTCAAGCTAACGGTGCGTTTGTTCGCGTTACACTACGTTGGAACGACATTGTAAAGGCCGGAGATAACCTGTATTCGGAGTCCACTGACTTCTTAAAGACTCAGTGGCAAACGGATAATAGTGTCAGTCAGACACATGAGCAACAAGGTATAGAGAATGTAACTCCTATAGGCTTATGGAATGCAAGCTTTGAGTGTTGGGAGGGGATTTACAGATACACTCCTCTAGGTGAAGACTCTGAGCGAGAATGGTTTGTTCTTGCATATTGGGATAGTGAGACGCAAGGCGATGCGGTTATTCTGAAGTGCATAGATTTCCGTGATACGTTCGGTGAAAAAGCACTATGGCCATTCTTCCCAATCATATACAGCCCTAAGCCAAACTCCATGTGGGGTGGGTCTATGTGTGAGGACATACGAGGTATGCAGGAATGGCTCAATAGTGTGTTCAATGCCTGCACAGACGGATTCCAGATGTCTATTATGCCTCCTATGGCTGTGTCCTCAGCTATATACAATAACAAAAACTTACGATGGGGGCCGTTCGAGAAATGGCCTGTTAATAATCCAACAGATATAACCCCTATTCCTACTCCACCAGCTACGTTTGCTGCTATTGGCAGTGCAATGGGGCTAATGGAGATAGTAAGAAACACTACAGAGCGCGTCACGACTGTATCTGACACCAATATGGGTAAACCATCGCAAGGAACCCATACGAAGTTTGAGATTGCCACAGTCGTTGAACTTGGGAATGAACAAGTCAATTATCACGTTGGCACTATACAGATGGGAATTGATGAAAATACAGGACTAGAAGCGTTTGGTGAGAACTTCTTGCAGTTGATATGGAAGTTTATGCCACCAGCCCCTATCAACTTCAAGAGCAATACTGGAGGTAAAGAACCGTTTGAGATAACTAACCCGGCATGGAATAAGGGGACTTATGAGATCACTGCTCATGGGACTTACGCAAGTTCAAGTCCTGAAGTTAGATTCAAGAGATCAATGGGACTGAAGCAGACAATCGCACAAAGTCCGTTCTTAGCTATCTCGCCACTAGATACACGGGAATCACTACTTGATAAGGTCAAGCGATGGTATAGAGCCGAAAGCAAGTTCATACAGGCTATGGGTGAAAAAGACCCGGAAGGATGGTTAGGCAGTGAACCTAGTACATTTGAGGAGGCTTTGAGTGTTGCAACGATTCTTAACCCGATGGCCGTTCAAGCGATTGTTATGCGGCTTCAATCGGAAGGACAAGTTGTTCCCCCAGGGATGGTTCCAGATCAGGGACAGGAAACACCGGGAGTTGTCGGAGGAGGAGGAGAAAACAGACCTGAAGGCGGCGGCAACGGAATACCAGGAACTCCTCAACCGGCCGGGATGGTCGCGGCTTGAGACACAGATTAAGACTATGGCTGAAAGTGAGGCAATGGCTCTTATCTCGGACTCATTTAGGCAGGGTGACGATCCCATGCTTTTTGCGATACGTATTTCGCGTAGACAACAGTTGATTTCTGCTCTCGTGCAGATAGTCAATTTGCCAAGGCAAACAATTGAACAATGGAAGGAAAATAATTGATGCAGACAAACGAAGAAGATATTGGAATCGGAGAGGTTGAAGAGACTTTAGAAGTAGAACAATCCGGGCCAACTGATGAACAATTACTAGAAGAGGCAAAGAATGGTTGGAAAACCTGGGAAGGAAGGCTTAGGACTGAGCAAGAAAACAAGACTCGTGCCTTCGATGCCCTAGATGCTCAGTATGCTTCTCAAGGTTACAGGGTCAATCGAGATTCAGGGCAACTTGAGGCAATTGCTAACCAGACCGGAGGTTATCAGACAACTAATCAGCAATACACACAACCTATCGAAGACGATGAGGTGATCTTCGATTCGGTTACAGACGCTGCTGTCGAGGCTCGTATAGCTCGTGGCGTACAACAGGGTGTAGCAACTGCGATAAATGGGCTTATGCCGCTCCTTGGCAATCTCACACAGAGTTCTATCAGTCAACAGGTCGATGACTGGAAGGATATTGGCCCGGAGGTAACCGCAAGGCTTCAAACTCAATATGGAATGACACTTGTTCAGGCTCAAGCACAGGTGCCGCAGTTGATTGAAGACCTCTCACTTGCTGCTAGGCAACGACGCGGAGTTTCTACAGCAGTCATTCCTAAACCGACTACCATTGACCCTGCATTAGTCGAACAGGAACGTCGGAGATTGGCGGCAATTGGCGGTGCGGCTAGTATAGGTGGTTCATCTGCACCAAGTCAGGTACAAAGCGTTGATATGACGGATGAAGATCGAAAGGTTGCAGCAGAACTTGGAATGACTGATGAACAATACATGGCACTTGGCAACGGTGCAAGTATTGGTGGAGGTAGATAAATGGCTTTTCCTAAGAAGAAAGTACCGCTTGATCCACCGGAAGTATTGAGGTTTAGAGAACGACAAAAGCCGGTGGATAGAACTATAGTCAAAGCCCCTAAGTCTTTTTGGGCTGAATGGGATACGAGATGGATAAGAGACGTTCCTCTTAGACGTGCAGAAGCGGCAGGCCAAGGATGGCAACCACTTGATAGGGAAGTTGACAAAAAGGTTCAATGTCCTTATGCTGAAGGTAATGATACTGATAGGTTCTTGCGGAACGTCGATACAATTCTTTGCAAACGTCCGAAGTCTATCGGAGATCAGAATCAGGAAGACAAGAACTATTTTTATAAACACTTTCTAAAAAACCAAAAAGATAGTATGATAGATACGGCAGGAAGGCTTGGGGTAAAGAACCCAGAGCAAAATGTCACGATGGAACTCAAAGAAGGAGAAGACTCGTATACTATTCCTGGAAGTGCAGGATAGATACCACCCCGACTAGATCGGCTAAGTGGATAACTTAAAAATAAAATAACGGCAGGATATGGGATGCCCCGGAGATCGGCCAAGTATCCCATATCCGACACCCCACGAACAGCCAAGTGCTAATCAGTCGTGAGAAGGCCCCAGCTATGGCAAAGCCTTAAGCGAGCATGATAGTAACCCTGTTACCACTGGAGTGATTTTGTATGACGCATTATCACGAATGGAGGTAACAGAATATGGCAAGATCACCACAAGCATTGACCAATAGCTCAACTGGACTTAAGTTCAGATCACCACGATGGATTCGATCCCGTTCTGGATTGACTGAAATACCAGAACTCATCAACCCAGCAACTCGACGTCCATTCCTCGAAGCCGCAAGTCAGGACTTCAAGGCAGGGGACATGGTGTATTTGAACGCAGGGGCAGTTACTGAACGACTTACTGGAGACGACGGCCCCATTGCAGGCTATGCACTCGTTGACGCCACAGGAACCACAGGCTCAGAAATCCGCATCATGCCAGCCAATAGCCACGACGAATACTTAATGACGGTATTCGATGATACGGCTGCTGACACCGATCCGGCTTCCGTAGCTTTGTTGATAGGTGGCATGTATAACTTGCAGACCATGACCGTCACCGAAACCGACTCTTCCATAAGTTATGGAACAGGTGTGGATTTGGATGCACAGGATAACGCTAGGGTGCTTATTACGGGCATCGTTGAAGTCCCTGAACTCAAAAGCACCTCGCAGTACATTTACGTGTATGTGAAACACCTACCAGTATTCTATGAGAGCGGCGTGCCGTCCCATCAGGGATTGCAATTAGACGTATAAGGAGGCTAGAAAACAATGGCACAACCTACACCTACAAGGATACAAAAAGCCTCGTTTGCCGACTCTTACGACCGTCGTATTGTCGGAAGATGGATGCAGGGTTATGGAGAACCAACACACGAGTTTGAAGACTACTACAACGTTGAGAGTATCAATGAACAAGACAAACGATGGTCATGTATCTCTGGTCTTGGCACTTGGGTACTGAAGCCTATTGGCGAGAACATCACTTATGATGGAATCTTCCAAGGGTACGACACGACTATTACTCCTGCTACATATGCTAGCGGATTCACACTTGAGTATGAGACATGGAAAGATGATCTTTCAGGGATAATCGGTTCGCAGACAGCAGATTCTCTTGCACAGATGGGACGCGAAACAGTAGAAATACTGATGGCTCAACCATTTAACGCGGGAATCGCTTCCGTTGCTGCAACCACCGCGTTTGCACCATGGATGAGTGGTGGCGATAGTAAGTATATGCTTGCAACTGACCATCCTGTTCTTTCAGGTGGGACTTGGGCTAATACTCCGTCCTCGCAGTGCGACCTTTCCGTAACTTCGCTTCAGGCTGCTAAAGTCCGAGGTATGAAGATGGTTGGTGCAAGAGGTCAGCAGTACCAACTCAAATATGATACCTTGGTTGTTCCTATAGACGGAGAACAGACAGCACGTGAGATACTTGGAAGTCCAACACTTCCTTACTTGAATACTCAGACCCCAAATACCCTTCATAACGGTATGACGATCAAGGTCTGGTCTAGGCTTACTGATACCGATTCTTGGTTCGTTAATGCTGGTAAATCTAGTAAGATTGGTGGCAAGGGTATAGATACCGTTGCTATATGGCGTGAGAAACCCTGGTTCGATAGGGATAACGTCTTTGACAATGGCGACCGCCGATATAAAGGTCAGTTCCGACTCGGAGCAGGTTGTATCAACTCTGGTAATGGATGGGATGGTTCAACCGGATAGATAGGCCATGAGGGGAGTGGGTTCTAACCCACTCCCCATACAGGAGGTAAACAAAATGGCAAGACCGACTAAAACAAGAACAAGACTTGAGAATGTATCTATAGTCCCTAGTACCAAACACGGAGACGCATCCGGTGATACTGTTTGGGCGATTTACGCAGTAGATACAGATGATATTGGAACTACTCCAACAGCCGCATTATCGTCAACTGATACCGGTATATTAACACTTGCTGGTGGTGCAACACTTGATAATACGTCGAGTGCATCCATCCTTAACATCACTGAGGCTACTGTAAGAATTACTGGAATCCTCGATGTTACCGGAGCAACAACGCAGGCAGGAACATCTACGGTTTCAGTTGCTAATGCAACGGCTGACACTACCGTTAGGGCTATTGTAGGATCAGTAACTGCAAGTGGAACCGCGATGACTGCTAGCCATCTTTCAACTGGCGTTCGAGGCATAGTTACTATGTCAGGGCATACGGTTGGAAACGCATATTTCTACGGTGTTCAAGGCAAACTTGCACTTGGTACGGTTCATATCAACACTGGAAGCCAGATATGGGCTTCCGCGCTTCTAGGACAGTTAGACTTTAGCGGTGCAACTGAGTATACAGCGAATGTGGGAGCGATAACCGCGCTTTGGGCCGATGCTGGTTCATCTGCACATGCTAACTCGATAACTGCGGCTCCTACTTACGTTGACTTGGTTTCCATAACCAACTCAATCTCTACATTCAAACCGCATTCGATGATTCGGGTGCAAGGCGACGCGACTAACTTCATGGCTCTGTCGGCTTGGGATACGACAGTGAACTCTACTGGTTGTGACTGGATTGTGGCTGGTGGAGACACCACCGCTGCCGCTCCGCATTGCCTGAAACTTCTTGTTGGTTCTGAGACACTATATATCAGGTTACACTCAGTTGCTTAGGAGTCATTAACCATGTTGTTTTCAGTAAAAGATAGGATTATGTTATCAAGTATTCTTCCTGCGGAGGGCAACTTCCGTACGATGAAGACCATACAGTCCCTTCGTACTGATTTGTTGTTCAATGAAGAAGAAGTCATTGAGTTTAAGGTTAAGTCTGAGGGAAGTAATGTAATGTGGGATAAATCTGCTGAACGTGAAGTTGATATTCACATCGGCGAGATTGGTAATGAATTGATAGTAGAATCCTTGAATAGACTGGATTCCGAGAATAAGTTGACCATAGATCATCTTGATTTGTGGGAACGTTTCATAGGGGAAAAGTAATGAGAGTTCGTAGAGTTCCACCAATCGGAGTTAAGATCAAGGTTTGCGATCAGTGCGGTGGCAACTACGAACTAGGAGAACTTCGCACGTTACATGGTAGGCTTGTCTGCGATAGATGTTATGACAAGCCTACCTATTGTAAAGCCAAGCCGAAAGGCTCTGTTTAGGAGGTAATTATGATACCAAGTGTATATGCTGGTTCAAAGAACGTTTCACTTAGCGGTGCATCACAGGGCATAGTAGACCTTGGCGAAAAGTGGCGTAAGTTTGTAGTGCAAGCAGATATGAGAACCAATTCTTCATATACTGTTTTGCTTCAACCAACAAAGGGTTCGGCTACTGATGTATTTAGTTCTGCAAGCCAAACTAAGTGGGGTAATGCTATTGCTTGTACAACCACAAATGCCGCATTTGCTAATCAGCCAGCAGGCACTACTACTCTTTATGTTGCTTCGTCTTCAACGGCAGACACTACTCAAGATATAATCGTCTATGCTACAACTGCGACTGGTGGTGCAGTAAAAGCATATCGAATCAGGCTTAAAGGTACCACAAAGACAGTAATAGGCTCTACATACCCCTATGAAGCTGGTTCTGGTAATTTCCAGTCAGTGCTCGGCATTGAGCTTAGTGCTGCTTGTGCTGGCACTGTAACACTCTCGGAAGAGTCAGGAGATCAGGCAATAAAGGCCATTGCTGCTGGCACTACTTCTGCTGGAGTAACAGATGTACCGGTTCACATGCAGAGTGCTTTTGGTTTACCAGTATACACAGATGTAAGTGCAGGGACTAAACTCCTTGGGGTTTATGGTGAACCTACAGTGCCGGATGGTACAGATGGAGAGGAGCTTACGAGCAATACTGCTGGAGTTTATACCACTCGTTGTTACAGTAGGATAAAGAAGTTGCTGTGGGGCGATATGGCGAATAGCACGACTGCAACCTTCGGACAATACGGAATTATCCTTGGAAGTGGTGGGCCTATTGTGTTGACCGATAAGGGTGCGGATGGTGGGCCTGAGAACTCTATATTTGGATGTAGGTATCTAACTTGGGCCGTATATAATACAGCAACATTGACTGCTGGAGGGGCCGCAGATAGACTTTCTATAGAACTATTTGGCTAGTTCGGAGGACAAAGTGATACTTAGTCTTTTACGAACTCCAACTGTGGCCGCTAATATTTCAGGAGCGGGAGTAGATTGGCTCGGCCCAAGTGAAGCCTTAACTGATAATGATACCGGAGCGTCTGTGGTTCTTAGTTCCGGCCAATCATCCGATTGGCTAAGTTTATCTGGATTTTCTGGGGATACGATAAGCAATACTGTAGCATCGGCTGAATTATTAACAGAAATCCGAAGTGGAGCGCCTGGAAACGTAGCATGGGAGACATTGTTACTAACAGATGGAACACAGATAGCTTCAGCTAGTGGAACAGAGGCTATTGGTGCAGTTTATGCGATTCATGCACTAGACTTGTTAGGAGTTGATTCTGTAACAGCAACTCAACTTAATGACCCATTATTGGAAGTAAGACTTAGGTTTACTTATGCTGGACAAAGCGGGCCATTTCTAGTGGATGTTATTACCGTTTCCGTAGACGTTGAAAAAGGCATAGGTGGAGCACCTTATTTCAGATTCAGATATGGATTGGGTTCAAAACATAGGAGCAGAGGATGAAAACACTTGCCGATATAAGACAAATGGCTATGGATAAAATAGATGAACAGTCTGTTCGTGCATCTGGCAAGTTCTCGAAGCTGTGGTGGAATAGGCAGATAAACGAGGCAAAAGATGTTCTTGCTCAAGAAACCGGTTATTTTCGACGTAAGTTCGAGTTGCCGGTAACTGGGAATAATCCTACTGTTCTTCTCCCAAACGATTTTTGCTATGGGGTTTTCGAGGTTGCATGGGATGGTGTAGAACTTGATTCTGCTGATATGTTCGAGATGGAAGAATCAGAAGCAAGCGATCCTACTGAATACGTATGTGATGGTCAACAGTTGAAATTGAATCCTCCTCCAACACGTACTGTGTTGCCAGGCACGTCTATACTTACAGCCACGGCAGGAGCCGGATTTACAAACCAACCACAGAATGATGCAGTTGAACTCGTATCAAGTGATACGTCCGATACAACCGCTACAGTAGATATATATGGTACCACATTCAGAACAAATACAGTTGTTAAGGAAACAGTAACGCTTAATGGAACAACGGTAGTAACAACAACAAAGACCGATTGGGGATATATACTTGGCGTTGAGCTATCAGCCGCTTGCACTGGAACTATTACGGTAAGAGAGGCTTCAGCAAACGCTACTATTACTACAATTGCTCCTGCGGCTACTACTGCCGGAATATCCTTAATAACAACAACTTGTGAAACAGGTAAAGCTAAACCAAGGGTTTATGCCAACACGACTAGTCAGTCTATAATAGCATTAGTAGGCACTGACGTTAGCGGGAACGCGCTTTCGGACTGTTGTGTGGCTCTCCCTGGGGCAAAGAGTGATGCACAGCCTCAAAACGGCGCTGTGGAACTATGGGCGACTACTGGAGACACAAGAACAGTGTCCGTGATAGGCACTACTTTTGGCACTAATAATGTAGTAACTGAAACAGGGATAGCACTTACTTCGACAAGCACGACTGTTCCTGTGACTACTACTAAAACCGACTGGGGCGAGATTATCTCAATAGTTCCATCAGCCGCACATGCTACTTATATTGTAACCGCTCGTACAGCATCGGATATAACCATTGATACAATTCCTGCTACTGAGACGTTGGTTCAAGTTCCTTTGCAATCATTCAGTTATTTCCCTAAAAGGATGCAGACAGTTACTCACGTCCTGTTGGGTGCTATTCCTGCCACAACTAATGTCACTGTTGAAGTAGGAGGTGCATTAGAAGTTACTGGCGGAGGAAAACCGATTGATATGAACGCAGATTCTGATATTGTGATTGCTTTGCCTGACCAGTTTGCGAATGTTTTGGCTATTGGTGCAGCGGCCTTATCTCAAGTATCCGATCTATACGGACAACCCCAAGAAGGAAGGGCAAGCATCTATCTAAAAGATTTTTGGAATGGTGTCGAGCGAGTAAAGACTTATATTGGTTCATTAGGACGCGATAATATAGCACCTATGCAAATGGATACATCGCTTTATGGAGAGCATTTTCATCAATGAGTGTTCCTGTAGAACTACAAAATAGAACTGACTATAACCAAGGTTCAGGGCTTATATGGACTATCATAAACGCTATTGGGGCGGTTGGGAGAAAACTGTCCTCTAAGATTTATGACCAACTCAATGTCAAGGACTTCGGCGCGGTAGGTGACGGAGTGGCTGATGATACAGGAGCTATTCAGTCAGCCATAAACGCGGCTAAGATTCTTGGTCGTGCCAATATCCTATTAGAGGGTAAGTTTAGAATCACGGACTCACTCAAAGTGACGCGCGGAGAGTTCTACGGGCCTAATCTAATTGGAGCCGGAGCTTACACCACAGAAATGATCTATGACTTCGACAGCAAGAAGGCCGCTATAGTATATACTGGCGGTTCCGGTTCACTAGCACAAGCATCTATAATAGGAATCAAGTTTTCTGGTTCGGCGACATCTGTTGCAATTGAACTCGATGGACAAGGCGGGGTATCCATCGATGAGTGTAAGTTCGATACGAACGCCGTAGGCATATGGTTCCATTGTAAGTCAGGTGGCACGTTTACAGAATGTTGCGTAGCTCGTAGGTCGGACTTCACTGTCAACTGTTTGGTTGATTTGGAATATACAAGAGAGACAGGAACGCCTACTGGTTCGTTCCACGGTTCAGGCATGATGGACTGTACAAGCAATGTGCCTTCTGGTGGGAATCTGGTAAAGATCGGAGCACACTGCATTGTTTATAACGCTCCGCTCGACTGCCGAGTATGGGCATATACGGCTTGTTCACTTATTCTTGTTGATTCAGACGCGGACTACAAACCTACGTTCTATGGCAATATCACTATCGAGACTTCGGCAGGAAAAGGTGGAGGCGATAGGGTAAATCTAGCAACTGGTAAAGATACCTATATAGGCGATGTTACAGTATTTGGTGCAGTCAGAGACGATGTGGCACACTGCACTTCAAGAACTCGAATACATGGCCCGTACGATAATGGTGTTGCCGATGACTGGAATGGTGCTACTACTCGATGGAATGCTCCATATGTTCTTCCCGAACAGACATATTCTGGCCCTACCGCTATAGTTACCAACGACAGTAAATGCCTTGGGGTGTTTGTTAAGTTACGTAATACGGCTGGGACATATGCGTACAACTGCTATGTCCTGTTCACTACTGGAACCTCTTCTACTCCTGCGGTGATTGGCCCGATGAGGAATGTGGACAGTGTTGCTTATGGTGCTCCGGTGTTTACGGTATCGGGAAACGATCTTGTTGTGACCAACGCAAACTATGATGGCAATGGCGTAGTAATCTATGCCTGTGTGACTCAACTATCCCAGATGTTTTCCGGTGTTAATTTGGAGGGTTGGTAGAATGCCTAAATCTGTAGCTACCGTATTCAGTGGAGGGCTTAACAGAAACTCGCCTGAGCGCGTCGATGTATCTGAGAGTTCTAAGCAACAGAATCTTTTGCATATCGAAGGTAATCTATGTTCTATTGATGGACGCAATCTATTTAGTCAGACAGAGATAATTGCGGATACTCCAGTAAAAAGTATGTACCGATTTTACAAGACTGGACATACTGTTAATGACACTACGGCAACAACAAAGCAAGGTTGGTTACTGGCTCGATGTGGTGAGTATGTATGGTTGGGTTTGAAACAAACAGAACTCGTGAACGTGTGTACTCTCAACAATACATCGCTTACATTAACGACTACGGCCAATATAAAAACCTTTCCAGGCTCTGGTACACTTTTAGTAACGCCATCATCTGGTGACACCACACCTTATCAACTTGCATATACTGCAAAGAACGCAACTACTGGTGTGCTGACTGTCGGTAATCATCCTGCAATACCTGCGGCTTCGACTATCGAGATCGGGTATTTTATGCCTATCTTGTATACAGTCGGAGATACTAACCAGGCTGGATTCGCTTCTATGAACGGCAGATGCTACATAGCTGCAAACGGACTATATAGGTGGGACGGGTTCTACTACAATGTAGGAACAGTTGCTTGTACCGGAAACACTACACTTACTGGAACTGATACAACATGGACTACTTCGGTATTGCCAGGTGATAAGGTTTACTATGGCAATGGTGCAACTTCACCACATATATGGTATGGGCCTTACGAGGTATCGGCTGTAGGCTCTAACACATCGATAACATTAACCGGCAATGGACAAAGCACGGCGGGGTTCTCGCCTGCCGACAAAGCAGATTATATCATAGTTCGGATGCACAACGCTGGAATTCAGTCACCGACAATTGTTCCCACTGTAACAGACCAAGCCTCCTCGTTCTTGGTGGACACTGGAGCGCATTTATATAAATGCGTTGTTTACAATACCATAAGTGGAAAAGAGTCGGCTACTGCGGTTGCTTCTGCTTCTGCATCAGTGACATTAGGTCAAGCTGTTTTTGTTGATATGATCTTGCAGAGTGGACATACCTTTGTTACTGGTGATCGTTTAAGGGTATATAGGACAAAGGCAGGAGGTTCTACTTATTATCACGTTGCAGATCAGTTGATTAACCCAGGTTATAAAATTGCTGGTTCAGGATTGTATTATTCTGATATGACAGCAGATGCATCACTGACTAATGCGCTACCGTATGGCACTCAGGATGCTTCAATATACGCCTTTGTTAATGCACCTGTTATCACAATACAAGGTAGCAGTACAGCATTACCCGCTAGAACAACAAAATATGTCTTCACTTTATATAACTCCATTACGAATACAGAATCAAACCCATCACTTGAATGCGCAGCCATAACCGTTGCTGTTGGCCATTATCCTATTGTAACAATGACAATGACAGGATGTGATAGGCAGGCCGATTATGTGAATATATATCGTGTTGTGGATGGAACAGATGAAACTCCTTATTTTATAGCAACAAGGCCTTGGCCTGCGGCTGGCACATCTATTGTATACCCTGATAGTTCCGTGTCAGATGCTAATTTGGGTGACGCTGTGTCTTACGATCATGATGCCGCTCCTACTGGAGTGTACAATCTACAGACATTCAATAGTACATTGTATGCGTGGGGTGATTCTACATATAAAAACAGAAAGTACAAGTCTACAATCAATGACCCTGAACACTGGCCGTTGTATGAGTTTGGATACAATGAACCAACTTATACTGACCCTACTCTTGGTGGATTTGTAGACTATGGCGACCCCGGAACCAAGATATTGTCTATCATTCCAGACTCAGGTTCATTTTCTGATTCTGGTGCAACTGGTTCTAACCTGTTGATTCAGAGCGCAAACAGGGCTTTCCAGTGGTGGGGTAAAGATTGGACTGAGCATAGACGAGAAGAGGCATGGGCCGGAGGTATTGCTAGTTCAAATTGTGCCGCTAACTGTCTTGGCACGTTAGTATGGTTATCTCGTAATGGCCCGACGTTAAAACCTTCTGGTGCATCGGTTCCGCAAGGATGTTATGAAAAGGTATTCCCGCCTTGTCGTTATCCGTTCGCTGACCAGGTGACGGCAGGAAGTTCGACGGCAGACTACTTCTTGTTATGCGATGGTGTGTTCTGGCGCGACTACTATGTATTTACGTGGTGTCAGACACCTTCTACAGTTCCAAATAGAATGATGTTGCTACATATTCCTACCGGCACTTTTGCCGAGATAGGGACTACAACATATCCTTGTGAGGCGTATTGTTTGTCTGTGTGGGATGGGCCGGGTGATAACCAGGAACTATATTACGGAGACTCGAAAAAAGGGTTTGTATGGAGACTCCATGCAAAGACCGGAGAATATACCTATTGGACACCATCGACACAAACCGGGGTTGAATGTTTCCACAGAACGGGATTGATTCAAGCTCCAACAGAACTTGAAAGGCTATATTACGAAAAGCATGGAGGCAGACTTACGCTTTGTTTTGATAAACCAAGTGCTGACCAATCAATCACTGCTTCGGTTTATACGAATGGAGAAGAGACTACCGCCTCTGATACGACTACGGCTACAACAGTGGCTTCTACGGTCCAAGGAGGGCGTGTATACGCTGATATGGGATACCTAACAGCCGAAGGCTCGGCATTGATGTTAGAATGGACTGGGTTATTCACTAGACGAATGGTCTTTGAGGGTTATGTCTATGAATACACGGAGCATGGGAGGAAGGTATAGATATGAGCTTTTGGAAGAGTATATTTAAGGCTATTCCTGTTGTTGGAGATGTGTTGAGTGTTGTCGGGGCATTGTCTAGCGCAAAGTCGGCTAACAAGGCAACGAATCAGCAACAGTCAGAACTAGACTGGCAGAGAGAACAGTATAACAAATATCAGGTTCCGCAACTTGAATGGGCTAACCAGCAACTAGAAGCACAAAAGCCCGCCTATAATCAAGCTATAGGTTGGCAAACTAGTTTAATGAATGGTTCAAATGAGGGTTTGCCGTGGTATATGCAGACTCCGCAGACAAGCGGCTCTGAGTGGGATAGTCTTGTTAATTCGCTTTCCACGTTGTCTAATCTAAACCTTGCCGATACTGCAAATACTGAAGCAATGAACTCAGCTAAGTTTAATGCTTCACGTGGCACTCCGATGTCGCAAGAACAGGCACATTTACTACCTGGATTCCAGAGGTTTATGAATACTGCGCGGGCCTCTGAGACTGCTAATAGGACATTGAAACTCAATGACATAGCCACAAGTCGCCGAGCTGAAGGCCAGAATGTTCTTGCGAATGTGCAGAACTATCTCAAAGGCAATCAAGTGAATACGACTCCGATTGTTAGTCAAG
>Ga0172381_10002038_pt1 | contig 22950 bp, 18 predicted proteins | sample Leawel6488metaG_FD_119754 | JGI IMG/M metagenome (GOLD analysis project Ga0172381, IMG submission 119754) | Leachate microbial communities from a municipal landfill in Southern Ontario, Canada - Leachate well 64-88 metaG | ecosystem: Engineered > Solid waste > Landfill > Unclassified | place...
AGGATCGATTCTTCATCAAATCCCTCAATTATTGCCATATTTTTATTTTTAGGCTCATTGTACAAAGATCTTGTGGTTGGTTTATAATGGAAGGGATCTGTTTTTTACTGCGGATTGTGGGGTATATGATACCATTATGGGATCCTGAATGATGCATGTTTTTTGCGTGCCGCTTTACAGTTGGAGCGAACCGTATCAAATGTTTTCCCCCATGGAACATCACGATCCTTGGCACTGCGAGTAACCCGATTATTATCCAAGCCGGGTGACGACGCTGACTTTTTTGGAATTTGCCAAAATTGAGTAGATATTAGGAGTGAAAATAGGGGAGTTATGGATAGATAAACTTAATAGCATTTCATAACATGGATAAGGTATGGTGAGACTGAAAAAATTATCCATTTCAAATTATAGGGGTCTTGATAATCTACAATATTCTCCTAAGCAAATCAATCTCATTATTGGCAGGAATAATACTGGAAAAACCTCATTAATGCATGCTATTGATTTTTTATTCTCAATGGGTATTCCTTCAGATTCTATTGTTTATCCCCATTTAGAGATAAAAAATGGTGCAACGACCGGAATAATAGAGAGTGATATTAACAAAATAAGATTTTTTAAGAGTCTTGAAAATATTGAAACAAAGTATCAAAATGCAACAAATGAAAAATTGAATTCTTTGATTGAAAAAACCCTTAAAACTTATAAAATTTACAAGGAAAACGAATTAAAAAATCTAATATTCAAGCATTTTGATTTTATGACAGTAATCGAATCGAATAATAAGATCCATTTTTTCCCATATTATAAAAAATTTCGACAATATGATAAAGCAGAAGAAAATTTTAAAAAAGAACTAAAGAAAATTCATCAAACTAAAAAAAGAGGAGTTGACGATAGGTTTGGGATTGATTTTTTCCGAACATTTTATACAGACTTATTCGAGAAGTCAAAACAGGGTAATGTAATTACATTGTCCGATGAAAATAAACTGGATACCAGTTTTTTGGAAGAACTCAATAAATTGAAAGATCTCGAAGATAGTGTAAGAGAGTCTAATATAATAGAGGGATTTGAAAAATTAATTGAAGAGGGTATCCTTTACAAAAAAGATAATGAATCCTATTGGTTACCTTATGGTCATTATGGTGAAGGAGTTCTTGTTTTCTTAAATTTAGTCTATAACATGATTAAAGCGAAAAATAAAATTTTATTAATTGAGGAACCTGAAAATCATTTACATCCCGGTTACTTAAAAATTATAGTCGAACAAATTTTTTTACTTTCGAAAAAATATAATGTTCAAATTTTTATGACATCCCATAGTTATGATCTAATTCAAGAAACTATTGATTATGCCAATAAATCAAAAAGAGGAAAGACCGTATTGATTTCCCTGATGGTTTTAGATAAGGGAATGATAAAAAAGATTGATTACGATATTTCCCAAGCCACAAAAAATGTGTATGAATTCAATAATGATTTAAGGGGAATTTGATTGACGGGACCTTATATTTTTTTATGTGAGGGTGATCACGATCAAGAGTGTATAGAAGAAATCTTGAAATCTCTATCAATAAAATATCTGCAATTTTCACACGATAAAATATTGAAAACCCGTGGGGGAGAACAAAAAATTATTCGCGATTTTTTGTTTGATTTTCATTCGCGACGCTATTCGAGGCATCTAAAAGCGATAATAAAGAATGAGAAAAATAAAGACAACTGCATTCATCAATTTTTGCAGATATTGAGATCAATTCCAAGTTCGGTAGAAATTTGTGTCTTACTTGATTCCGATAATAAGAAAACGTTGCGTGAATTACGAAAGAAACTTCGAGACGATTTAGGAATGAATTTAGATACTATATCGACATTTTGTTATTGTCTCTCTGAAGCACAAAAAATATTTATTATTCCAAAAAATTTAGAGATCGAAATTGAGAGATCAATTGGAAAAAAAATAGACCTATGCCGAGATAGAAGCAAACGATTGGCAATTGTTCGTGATTATCTATCAACTAATCCTGAATGGGTTCAAGAATTCAAAACTTGCTATAGATAGTCCTAATCTCAAGTCCTTTTGATAAATCCTTTTTCTGGGAATCGTTCGATCCGAGATTAATACGATTTTCCTAGGTTGTTCGCTCATGAATACTAGGATAGGGTTGGGAGATTCTCACCCTTCACTCCAACCACAAACCCTTCAACCCCCCAACCCCCACATTAAAAAAATGACCCGGGGGAGAAAACCGACCGCAGCCATTGACGAAGCAAAAAAGTTCGCTGAACGGATGGGCTACCGCTGGCAGACAAACGAACACCCGGACCTTCCTTACGATCTTTTTATCTTCAAACCGGGTGCTGCCTGTATTGTCCGGGTCCGGCAGACCCGGTACCAGATCAATCCGGACACGATGTATGAAGATCTCCTGCCGGACGATCTCCGCGAGGTCCGTGCGCTGCCATTTCCTCCCTGGATCCCCCGGGAACTCTGGCTCCGTACGCAGCACGAGCGGGTCTGGCGGCGGCTCCGTGTCCTGCCGACCGTTGTGTCTGAGATAGAGTGGTGGGGGCCTGACGATTACACCAACCCGCACGTCCGGTAGAGTGCTACGCCACTGTTCAGACAGACTCCCTTTATAAATGGGGGTGTGGCCGGACTCACGGTTTTCCATGATCGTTTCTCCGTCGGAGAGGTTCCGGGCCGGAACCGGGTCCCGGAAGTTCCAGTGGAAATAGTGCCAATCCTCTCCACGATTTTTGGTTTAAATCGGTATTTTTTGAAACAGGGCGTTTTAACGAAGAAAAAACCGTGCAATTTAGTGGCCTTCCTGTAATCGTGAAAAACCGGTCGATCTACAGGTTGTCCGGGATCTCACCTGCGACCGGAAGGGCATTACGGTCGAAAAATAAAGGGGGTTCCTGATCGGGAAAAATGCGATCGGGTTTTATGCGAAAATAGCGGGGATCTACTATTATTGTGCTTTTGGAACGACCGAAAGGGTATCCGGGAGGACAGATACGCTGTTTTTCAGTGATTTATCGACAGGAATTTTCTAAAATCTTCAGGAGAGCGTGCTCTTGGGGGCTCGCGCCCCCGCCGCACGGGCATCCCCCGGTTGCGATGGTGTCTCATACGGTGGAATGAGATTTGTGGCGGAGCGATCTTTCCCGAAAATTTGTTCGCTTGATCCGCTACGTGGGCGGCGGAACTTCTCGCTTGCGGAGGTATGGAGGAGGCATCAGCCCTCATCATTATCCCGGTTCAAATGCGGGGTTACTTTCGACTGTTCCACATTGTCCGCAAACGGGGAGGAAATCCATAATATGGTGAAAACATACGATAATTATGTCCAAAGTGGAGATTCGGCCGGTCGATGCACAGGGACGCATCACCCTGCCAAAAGCCTGGCGGAACCGGCACAAAACCAGCTCCGTGGTTATTGTGGACGAAAAGGACCGGCTGGAAATCCGACCCGCGAATACTGATCTTTCACGGTTCATAGATGCCGTTATCGTAGATGCAGAACATTTCGGCGACTACCACGAGCTTCGCAAGGAACTTAAGGAAAGTTACGGTTCATTGATGCCAATATTTTCATCTACGCGGTCTTAAAGTCGAAAATCTTCCATCGGATGCGTCAGGTAATTCTTAATAAATTCTACAAAGCAAAAAGTTGGACAATCCGGCCCGGCGATATATTTTTTTGAAAAGTTCAGGTTTTGAGTTAGGGATTCCGGAAAATAGTGCGACTTAACCGCTGAACAGTTTCAAAAAGTTTGCAAATGCTTGTGACAAATCCGGAAAAAGTCCGGCTCAGCAGATAAAAATTAAAAAAAAAAGTCCCGGGTTCCGGGCGGGCAATTTCCGGAAAATATCCGGCACCGGACCGGATATTTTTTACCGGCACCCGCTGACACAGCCCCTTATGAAACCACCACAGAAGCCGACTCATCGAACGGGTTTGTCCGCATCGCAAGCGAGAAGAGATACGGGTACTGGCCACGGATGTATTCCATGTACCGGAGCCACTCATCGATCAGCGCGGTATATACCCGGTTCGCATCGCGTTCGAGATGCACGCGATCGGCAGGGGGCAGGGTGGCGAGACCTTTGCGGGCTTTTAACTCCTCGGTCAGGTGGCCGAGCGCGAGCATAAGCCCGGTGAAGGACTCGTGCTCGAATACCATCGGGTTCTCCACGATCCGCAGAACAAACTCCTCGTGGGCGAACAGGAACTCCTGCAGGGTCTGCCGGTCAAGATGATCGATGCTGACGCCGCAGGGATGCGTTGTAAGGTACGCGTGCAGGTCCCGGAACTGCGCAGGAGTCCAGGTATCGCGTACCACGAGCTCGCGCCGCAACTCTGCCACCTTCGGATCTGCCCTGGCGAGCAGGGCAAGAAGCGGCGTGCCTTCAGTCGAGAAGAAGGTACCGATGACCAGGTTAAGTTTCTCCATGCGCTGCTGTTTCTCCCGCGACTCAAGCATCTCGTCGATGATCAGCGTAACGACCAGCACTTCGATCGGGAGAAACGCAATGTCGCCGACAAGATAGATCAGAATGTGCTGTGCGTCCTGGAAGATCAGGAAGTGGACGGTATAGAGCGCAAGGGAGAGCGTGACAAGCCCAAGGGCCACAAGCAGTTTCCACCGGGTATCCTCTTTCATCTGTTTTTCTCTTGGCCGTATGGACTATTAAGGTATTTATCACGGCCGATGCAGGGCCACAGATGCAATCGCCGGTTCATCCGGGAACAACCGCAAGGTCCAAAGCAGGTTGCGAAGGTGATTGTAGCACGGGCACGCTTATGCCGGCCGGTATCGGGGGAACAAACCGGTTTTGTTCCAGCGGGAAGATCACAACGGGAAAACAAGGGATGGCGGCGTATTAAGACACAGAGAAAACGGTGGTACAAATGCGAGGCGAAAAAACCATTACCGCGAGGAACGATCCCGGATTACGTCGGCATTTTATCCGGCAAACAATGAATAAATGCCTGAAAAAAGAAAAGGGTCCGGTTACTCCGCGCAAGGATGCGGCGACCAGATCGGGCAGCCGTGCCGTGCAAGCCGGAAGATCTTGGGTTCAGAAAGCGGGCAGCCGCCGGCATTACTGCACCGGGGCATCAGGAGCTCTGTCTGTTTTACAAAACCACTGCAGGTTTCACACTTAAAATTCGTAGCCATCAACCATCATCCTCTATTACGAAAAAACCGATATCCACCGGTTATTCCAACAGTTTTATCGAAAAAGACCTTATAGAGTTTTCGATGTTTGTTATATTTCGGCCGACAGGTTTAACATATTCAGTGTACTTCACACCCGGTAATGTCGCAAAGCGCGATGGCTTGAGGTTCCAATCCCCATTAAAAACCCGAATAAAGTCAAAGACTTCGCATCAAAGCGATGAAAATCTAAAAAACGTATACAACCTTTTTTTGTGAGCAGTGGAGGCCGTTCAGATTTCAGGACACAGATCCTAAAAAAAAGCATGTGAGAATCATGCCGTTACCGGAAGTTTGCATTTCTGGCAGGTATAGTAACTCAGGTCGTACTTTGTGTCAAGCGCTTCCCACTGCCGGTATTGCATGTCCGAAAGATGATCACTGTTCTTTTTGACATTCATCCATGCAATGGCATCCTTATAGTCAAGCGCCACGGCACTCATGGACCTGCCATTCCCGACAACAACTACTTCCGGCGTGGAATGCAGCCGGCCAGACGGGAAGATGGATGAGTCATCGGTGATAATGGTGGGTTCTGTCGTCTCGATCAGAGCATAGCCGGTTCCATTGTAATCGTAGGGAGAAGGAGCACTGATCCCGGCTGTCAGGTGATTCTCATCGGCAAACGAGAAGACCGCCGAGCCGAGACCGAGTTCATTTAAGAGCGAGGCAAGCAACAGCGATTTTTCACCACTTGTCCCTTTCCCGGCATAGAGCACTTCGTATGGGTACTGGTGCATCTGACCATCATAATAAGGAATATGCTGGACGAGGCTTGCGGCGATCCGTACCTGGTCTGACGGGTCGGCACTGATGCCTTTGATGGCCGCTGCGAGCGCCGCAATGGCCGGCTGCTGTTCGGGATCGTTTATGTAACTAAGGAAATACGAGCCGTTTCCCCCGCTCGACAAAGGCGCTGCTTTTTTCTGGTAGTCATTATAGACGGATGTCGAGAGCGTCAGGGGAATTATACCGGTCTTCCCGTTTAAAGTATAGGGATAATACTGCGCGATCGATCCGGCCGGAATCTCCACGGTCGTCTGGACAGACGGAGTGGCTTTTAGCGGGTGGGCGGCGGTCGGAACCGGGCTGGTCCCGTTGGGCGTTTCCGCAGGCGTCGCAGAAATTTCAGCAGCAGACGTGCCTGTAACGGTCGGGCTGACCTGCGCTACAGGTATGGCACTCGGGTTTTGCGCGGTACAGCCGGCAGTAATGACGGCAGCCATAAAAACGATGGCAATCATGAAGCAGGTGGTGAAAGAAGACATAGATCGGGGACTTCCAGAAAGCCGGGTACAGTTTTTCGTACCGGCAGAGGGTACTGTTTTAGCGCTCCGGGGAGATAAGGAATACGAACAAAGAAAGTGACGGAATTGTTGTGATCTTTTATACGGTGGAGCAACCTGCCGGGGGGAACCGCTGGTTTATCATAGGCCGGTACAAACGTTTTCCTAGAAACGATCGCGAGTATTCTGATGACCTCCCGCCCCGCTCATACTGATCCAAAACCCCACCGTGCCGTATTCTCGGTCACCACGCTCACCCAGCAGTTCCCGGAACCGGCGGTCGTCCCGGCAGGTGCACTCTTTGTGCTCGTTTCCGACAAGGGTGTGGCTATCCGCGATGGCGATATACCGCAGATCTATGCGGAGGCCTGTCCGCTGCCCTCCAACCTCGCCACCGGTCTTGTTGAATATCTCGGGCACCGGGGCACGGTTCCCTGCTACGCGGCAGAACTGCCGGAGGGTGCCCCCGTTCCGGAGGGGCGGGTTATCTCCGGTGTGCGGGAACTCTACGGCAGGATACCGGACGAGGATGTCGCCATAGCAGCCTTTGCAGTAAGGATTATTACGTCTGCAAAAGCGACACGGTTCTGCGGCCGGTGCGGGACTGCGACCGCGCCGGTTTTCTTAGAGCGGGCAAAGAAGTGCCCGGCCTGCGGCCTTGTTGTCTATCCACGCATCTCGCCGGCGATCATTGTTCTCATCACCCGGGGCGAAAAGATCCTGCTCGCCCGTTCGCCCCGGTTCCCGGCCGGGATGCACAGCGTGATCGCCGGCTTCGTAGAATCGGGCGAGACGCTGGAGCACGCCGTCCATCGCGAGGTAAAAGAAGAAGTGGGCCTCGTGGTAAAAAACCTCAGGTACTTCGCGAGCGAACCCTGGCCGTTTCCCGATTCCCTCATGATCGGGTTTGTTGCCCAGTACGCAGAAGGTGAGATCGAAATCGACGACAACGAGATTATCTCGGCAGGCTGGTTTGGCCGTGACAACCTCCCGCCGCTTCCCGCACCCATGAGCATTTCACGGGCGCTCATCGACCGTTGGGTGGACCGGGGAAATATGCAGTCTTAAAACGCGAAAACCCTTTTTTTATGAGGTAATATCAGAAAAAATCAGGAAAATAACGCACGGTGCTCATGCGTGCAGCCGGCGATTCGGGTAACTGCAGGCGATATAAACATAGATATAATATTAGGCCTTTTAATTCTGTTAGAGAGCAATGGAGACGAATTCTGAACCATCAGGTACAGATGAAGACATCCATGGTGGAGAGAGTGCCATCGATATCTTCATTCTCTGTAAAGATGACCGGGATTCCCAGCAGCTAATCGGGCAGCTGACCCCCCAGGGGTACCGGATCACTCTTTTTACCGAAAGCACGGATCTGCTTGAGAGTATCCGGGCAGGAAAACCCAACCTTCTCATCTGCGACACCACCAGCCCGGAACTGGACGGTTATAATGTCTGCCGGGAGATAAAAACGGATGATGATCTCTGGAAGATCCCCGTGCTCCTCGTCACCGGAGTCGCAAGCCTTGGCGACCTCTTAATCGTTCTTGACAGCAATGCAGACAACTTTATCGCGCGTCCGTATGATCCCCCCTATCTTCTCTCACTTGTCGATCTGATGCTCACGTCCCCGGTCGAAAAACCGGATCCGGAGAAAATCAGAACGCAGTTCAAGATACATCACGAAGACCGCGATTATGTGATCACGGCAGATCGCAGGAAACTTTTGGAATTCTTACTCTCCTCATTTGAGATGGCAGTCGGCCGGGCCGCAGAACTGGGACAGACACAGAGAGCGCTTGACGGCCTGAAATCCACGCTCGAACGCCGGGTAGTAGAGCGGACCAGCGAACTTGGCACGGAAATTGCCCGGCTCCAGACAATCACAAACGGGCAGGCCCGGGATCTGGAAACTGCGAGAAACGCACTTGCCGGGCAAAAAAAAGAGGGAGATGCACTGCGCTCCCGTCTTGAAGAGCGCGAGACGGTCGTTACCGGGACAAAGGCAGAACTGGCTACACTCACGCAGGAACTGGAAACAACCCGTGCCCGGTTTGCAGAAGCAGAAGATACAATCCGTACGCTCGGGACTGAAAAGGATGAACTCGAACATGCCCTTCGCGGCGATGCAGAGACCCTGAACCGGGATCTCGAACAGACCCGCGTTGATCTGACGGCGGCAAAAAAAGAACTCGCAGAGGTCTCCGGTCACCGGGAGGCGCTGGAGACACAACTTACCGGGCTCACGCAGGACTATGAAGAATCAAAAAGGGCGCTTGGCACCCGCTCGATGGAGATCGAGCAGCTCAAGAGTGACCTCGCTGGCGAGAAGAGCCGGGCAGAGGCTGCAGAGCTGGAAGTCAAATCCGTCCTTTTAGAGAAAGGCCGGTCCGAGCAGGATCTCCGGCTGATGGTAGAGGACATCACCGAAAAGGCAAAGCAGCAGTCACAGGAATGCCTGCGGCTCACCGATGAACTGGCCGCAGAAAAAGACCGCCGGACCCGTGCCGAGCAGCAGTACAGCGAACTCGCTCAGGAAGCGGCAAAAAAAGAGGCGGGTTTTGTCGCTGAAAAAGGGACGCTCATGGAGCATCGTGACACGCTCCAGCAAAAGTACGACACGCTCACGGAATCGGTAGGAGCCGAGCGCCAGAAAAGCACGACACTCGAATCCAACCTCGTGCGTATAACCTCAGTTAAGGATCAGATCGCAGGTGAACTACAGGCATTAAAAGAACGACTCGATACTACTGTCGCCTCCCTTGAAGAGGAAAAACGCCTGCGTGCCGGCGCGGAAACGAGCGTAAAAGAGATTGCGGAGGCAAAGGACATCGAGGTACGGGCACTCAACACGAGTCTCGGTGAAGTCCGGCAAGACCTGGAGAAAACCCGGGACGATCTGAAGAGTGCAGAACAGGAGCGGGATGCCACAGCTGCTGCGCATAAGAGTCTCAGTGACGAATTGGCCTCGGTCGTACTCGCAAAGGCGCAGTCCGATAAGCTGACCCGCTCAGCTGCGTCCGAGATGGAGCAGATCCGGGAAGAACTGGAGACCGAGCGGCGGGTGCGCCATGATGCCGAAGAGAAACTATCAGAGGTAACTCTCGCGAAAGGGAATATCGAGCAAACATCTAATGCCAGATGTGAACAGGCCGCAGAAAAGGAACGTGAACTCCTCGCTAAAGTTCAGGACCTTTCGGATAATCTCACATCTGAACAAGAAGCGCGGCGCACAGCTGAAGAGAAACTCTCCGAGGTAACTCTTGCGAAAGGGAACATCGAGCAAACCGTAAATGCCAGATGTGAACAGGCCGCAGAAAAGGAGCGTGAACTCCTCGCTAAAATCCAGGACCTTTCGGATAATCTCGCATCTGAACAAGAAGCGCGGCGCACAGCTGAAGAGAAACTCTCCGAGGTAACTCTTGCGAAAGGGAATATCGAGCAAACCGTAAATGCCAGATGTGAACAGGCCGCAGAAAAGGAGCGTGAACTCCTCGCTAAAGTTCAGGACCTTTCGGATAATCTCGCATCTGAACAAGAGGCGCGGCGCACAGCTGAAGAGAAACTCTCGGAGGTAACTCTTGCGAAAGGGAATATCGAGCAAACCGTAAATGCCAGATGTGAACAGGCCGCCGCAAAGGAACGGGAACTCCTCGCTAAAGTTCAGGACCTTTCGGATAATCTCATATCAGAGCGCGAGGCGCATAGTACGGCAGAGGAGACGCTCGCGCGTGTGGCCCGTGAGAAGGAACTGGTGGAACAACAACTGCGGGCCATAACGGGTACAAAGGCAACAGAAGACGCGCACCGTGAAGCCAATCTTAAAAAACTCGGGGACGATCTCAAAATTGCACTTGACCGTCAGCGATCGCTTGAAGAACAGCTCCGCGATGCCGAGCGGGAGCAGGCAACAAAAGAGGCAGCACTCCGGGCCCTCTCGACAGAGATCGAGGAAGCCGACGCTGCACTTGCAGCAGAAAAAGAAGAGCGTCATGCGGCACAAGAGGAGTGTGCAGTGGCAAAAGACGCCCTTGCAGCCCTCAGGAAAAGCACCCGGATCTCACCTGCAATAATAGAAGAAATTCCGGTACAAAACCACGCGATGGTCGCAAAAGGGCCGGACCTTCCCGCCGTGATCATGCATGGGCCACAGGCACTTTCCCGTAAAGAGATAAATTTCCCGGTGCCAGTACAGCAGCCGGCGCTTGCACATTTAAAAAAGACCGAAGCCCCCGCAGGAACAGGTGCGTCGCAGGTCAGGATCCAGAGTGTTGAAGACCTCTTTGAAGAGTCCAAAGAACTCGATGTCAGCGACTTACCGGATGCAACCCCGGTTTCCGCTGTTCCGGGTGATGTGGGAGAAAGGGATCTTTTTGAACCTGACGTGAATAATGAAACAGATACACCCGGGGATAACAGCATTGAACCGGATGCTGGTGAACCTGGCGAAGCAGGGAATATTGCAGCAGGCAAAGAAACCGGTGATGATGAGACGGGTGAAACCGGTGGTGAACCTACCTCCGGGGGGGATCAGGTACCAGAAACAATCAGTCCGGCATTCAGCCGCCAGCAGTGGTTCGATCTCATGAAATGGGCGCACAATACAGATGCACTTACTCACGCGGACCGGATTAAGATCGTCAAGCTCGGACGGCTGCTCCAGAGAGGCCGGCGGATAACAGGACGGCAGGAAGCGCAACTGGAAGAGCTCGTTACACTTGCCTTTACAAAGGGATACCGGCCAAAAGAGTGAGCGACCCGGATTACCCGTCTTTTTTAGTGAAGTAAACGTTGTAAAGGTCAGATGGGCCCGTACTTTTTTTAGCCATCGTTAATCATTCAGGTACTTTTCGCAGGGGAGGGTATCTTCACGTCACCTGCCGATCCGGGATCACACCGTATCGAGATTTCCGAAAAGTACACCATGGTACCAAGGCAGATGCCAAGACCGGCAATACTGATCGGCAAAAAGAGTTCGGGTGCAAGAATCCCCAGGTTATCGAGGCCGAAAAAAACGAGGAGCACCGTGCAGTGCTGGATATGGTACTGGGCGATCCGGGGATCGGTCTTGTCGCAGGGACGGATGGAACCGGAAACCATCCAGGGGCTGAACGGGAAGAACGGGAAAATACCTTTTCTCGTGCAGAGATCTTCGACCAGGTGGAGTCCCATGCCCAGAATTACACCGCCAAGAAATGCAGCGGCCGATCGGGTAATGAGGACATTGCCGGTTGCATATGACGGGATAAGCAGGAGTACACACGTGCACGCATACACAAACAGGACACCGGGAATTGAGTGGATCAGCCTTTTATCCGCGGGATCCGGAACCGGATGCCGGGTGTGAGAATAGATCCGGCACAGGGCCGGCGCGTAGATCCTCCGGGGAAACTGCACGATCAGCCAGGCAACCGTGCGGAGCGAATGATGTTTTGGCCGGGTCATTTGGATGTCCGGTAAAAGTACACCGATGCAGGTACCGGCGATGACGAGTGCCATCATGAGCGGGTTTGACAGAAAGAAGGCGCTACAGAGAATAAGAGCGCACATCAGGGCAAGTGCCATATGATGCCGGGTGATCATGACGGGATCCTCCTCACGTATATAGCGCTCCAGAAATGACCGAAATGATTTCCGGTTCGTGGAGCGGCCTGTTTTGGGTTCAATGAAAAAGGGACCGGAGGCCAGTAAAAACCGAATCTGGCACACGTGGTTCCTTGTATTTTACCAGATAATTCTGGGCGGTATTTGCATATAAGTATTAGGATTGTACTTATTTTTTGTAAAAATAAATTAAAATTGTTTAACATTGATCTATCAAAAAGGCTTATTTGCCACGTTCAGGGGCCCGGAACACTCACATCTCCATAATACCGCAGTATTATTTGTGTTAACCCGGTCGGTCAAGGTAACTACAAATAGTATCTTTCTTAAAAAAATAAAACAAAATTCTTAATTAGTCTCCGGTGAAAGTATATCTGGAAAAATTAATTCAGAGGATTGTGAAGTCATGAAAAAAACACTGACACCATCTAAACTTGCCCTCATCAGTATGGTTTTCGGACTCCTGCTTGTATCGGCACTCTTTGCCGGCTGCACGCAGAGCACGACAAGTACCCCGGCCACCACCGTTGCAACTACGGTACCGGTAACCACGGTAGCCACACCCGTAGCAACAGCCACAACCGCTGTCCCGACCAAGGTTGTAACGACCGCGACACCGGCCCCGACCTACACAGCAACGCAAGGCAACCTTGTCGCCTATACCGCAGCATCGTTATCCGGTGCATCCCCGGCAATTAGCTCGGCATTTACCGCAGCTTACCCCCCCCATAAGGTTGTCTTTAACCTTGACGGGACCCAGGCCTTAAAGACCCAGGTTGAAGCTGGTGCTTACGCTGATGTCTTTATCTCGGCAAGCAACGCCTACACAAACACCCTCAAGAGCGAGAACTACTTTGTCAACGACTCAGTAAAGACGCTGACGACAAACTACGTGATTGTCATTCTGCCCGCATCCAACCCGGCGAACATCAAGTCTCTCTCTGACCTTGCTAAACCCGGTGTGAAGATTGCCATGGCAGCAGGTACCGTCCCGGTCGGTACCGCGACAGCTGCGGTCATAAACAACAGTGCAAACTCCTCGTATGGTCAGACCTGGAAGACGGCAGTGATTAAGAACGTCGTGACCTATGAGACTTCCGAGCCCTCCGTTGCGACCAAGGTGTCCCTTGGCGAAGTTGATGCAGGATTTGTGTACCAGTCCACGGCAACCGCAGCGGCAAAAGGAACGTACCAGTCCATCACCATCCCAAAGAAGGACAACTATCTCCAGACCTACACGATAGGGATCCTCAAGGGGAGCTCCAACAAGGCTGTCGCAGCCGAATTCGAGCAGTTCATGCTCTCCTCAGCCGGCCAGCAGATCCTTGCGCAGTACGGATTTACCTCCCCATAAATCTTTAAAAAATTACAACTTTTTTTTATTATGAGCCGGGCCGGCCGGCAGACCTGCCGGAAAAGAAGCGCGGACACATGATACCAAAACGGTTCCGGCCAAAAAATTACCGACGCAACCTTACGTATCTTGCCGCAGGTATCCTGATCGTTGGGGTTACGCTGTACCTTGCCCTGCCGATTCTCGCACTCTTTATCCGGATCTCGCCGGACATGTTTTTTGCCACCATCCACGACCCCGAGGTGATAAGTGCACTCTGGCTGAGCCTTTTTACGACATGTATCACCCTTGCCGTGGTTATCCTTGTCGGGACGCCGTTTGCCTATTACCACTGCCGGTACTCATACCCGGGAAAAGTTGTCGTGGATACCCTTATCGATCTCCCGCTTGTCCTTCCACCGGCCGTCGCTGGTGTCGCACTTCTCGTCCTCTATGGCCGGGTCGGGCTTCTTGGCAAATACTTCAACATGCTCGGGATCCCGCTTGCATTTACCACGCTTGCGGTAATCATGGCGCAGATCTTTGTCGCATCCCCGTTCTATCTCCGTCAGGCAAAGTCGCTCTTTGAACAGCTGGACCCGGCCTACGAGCAGACTGCACGGACGCTTGGGGCCTCGTCGCTGCGAACCCTGACACTTGTCACCCTCCCCATGACGGCAAGCGGTCTTATTTCGGGCGCGGTCATGACCTTTGGCCGGGCGCTCGGGGAGTTTGGCGCGACGATCATGTTTGCCGGCAACCTGCCCGGGGTGACCCAGACCATGCCGCTCGCAGTGTACGTGGGCATGCAGGGCAATGTCAATGTCGGGCTGACGATCTCGATCCTGCTTGTAATCATCTCGTTTACGATCATGATCGCAGTTCGCATAATCCAGAAGAGGGAGGCGGAACGTGCTTGAAGCAGTGATGGTAAAACGACTCCGCGATTTTACTCTTGACTTCGCACTTACCGTGCAACCCGGGGAGATTATGGTACTGATGGGGGGAAACGGGTCCGGCAAGTCAACCACACTCAATATTATCTCGGGCCTGATTGAGGCCGATACCGCGACGATTACCCTGAATAATCAGTGTCTCTGCAGGACTAAAGATGATGTCGACGTTCCGGTCGAAGATCGCCGGATCGGGTATGTCCTCCAGAACTCCGCCGTATTTCCCTGCATGACCGTACGCGACAACGTTGCATTCGGCCTTCGCGCCCGGCACATCGGGCGCTCTGTCATAGCAGAACGCGTCGCGCTCTGGATGGACCGTATGCACATTGGAGACCTTGCCGATGTCAAAGCCGGGAACCTTTCCGGTGGGCAGAAGCAGAGGGTCGCGCTTGCCCGGGCCCTTGTCATCGAACCCGGTCTCCTGATGATGGACGAGCCTTTCACCGCACTTGACGTGGAGAGCACGCAGGCCGTAAAGGATCTCACGCGCCGGTTTGTAAAAAAGATACAGATACCCTGCATTGTCGTAACGCACCGGGTAACCGACAGTACAGACATTGGCGACCGGGCCTGCGTGCTCTGCCAGGGCAGGAAAGAGTGGGAGGGTATCCCAAGCGAGATGCCGGAGATCTGTTCTGTCTGCCACTGCAAGTGAACGTGAAACGGCCCCTGCCTGAAAAAGGGTGCATCCCGACATTTTTTTCGACCAACCCTGAAAGGATCGTCATGTGCAACAATAATCCGACGTCGAATTGCTTTTTTAGTTTTCTCTTTTTTTATGCATGAGAGAAGTAAAAGCCGGCAGGCTTAAAGCAGGCCGCTTCCCACGGATAGTAGGAACGAGAGGCCATTATCTGATCCCTGCACAGGATCATGAAGACTTGTGATGAGGAAAGATCCATGAAAAAGAAAAATCAGCCACAGAAAACTGAATCTGATGGACGGCTCCTGTTTGTCCTTGTCGGGGCCGTGATCCTTGCCGCCATTTTAGTTGCGGTCATCGTGCTTACGACCCCTGATAATTTAAAATCTACCGATACTATCCGCATCGGTGCGATTTACAACCTGAACGGGTCGCAGTCGTCCCTTGATATTCCCTCCGCACAGGGGGCACGGCTTGCCGCGTGGGAGGTAAACGAACGCGGCGGCATACATGGCAGGAACATCAACCTGATCCTGTACGATGGCAGGACAAATACGACTGAGATCGCTGCGGCAGCTTCCCGGCTCATCAACGAAGATCACGTGCAGGTACTGATTGGTATGAGCGATTCAGATATGGTGCTCCCGGCCGCACAGGTTGCAGCAAAGTCCGGCGTTGTTTTTGTTACGTCCGGTGCGACTTCACCGCTCCTTCCGGCACAGGTGCCAGGCTATCTCTACCTTTCCTGTTTTGCGGATAACACCCAGGCAGCAGCAGCAGCGGAATTTGCAGAGTCCGATTTGCACGCAACAACGGCTGCCGTCATCACGGACCGTTCGATGGAATATACGCGCCTTCTCTCACGGTATTTCACGGAACGGTTCACTACGGGAGGGGGAAATATTACCAGTAGCGTACTGTATGAGGGTGGAGCGGCGACATATTCCTCTGCCAGTATCAAATCAGGGATTGGCACTACCCATCCCGATGTCGTGTTTGTCGCATGCGGGCCGGCGGACTGCGGCGCCGTGATCCGTGCGGTGCGGGAAGCGGGGATCACTGCCCCCATAATTGGCGGGGACTCGCTTGATTCGCCTCAGCTGGCAGGCACGATCGGGCCGGGTGCAGACCAGGTCTATTATACAACCCATGCCGATATCAGCACGTCATCAAATGACAAGGCAGTGACTGCATTTATCAAGCGGTATTACACGGAGTTCGGAGAGGAACCGAATGCCTTTTCCGCGCTCGGATACGATGCGGTAAACGTGGTGGCACAGGCAATGACTGCATCCCCGTCATCAGCGGACCTGCGTGAAGGGCTCTCTGCCGTACAAGGGTACGATGGGCTCACCGGCACGATATCGTACCGGAACCAGTCGCAGGTACCGGATAAGTCCGTGACATTGATGGAGATCAAAAACGGCACGGTGGTTGCGATTGGCGAACGGATGCCACGGCTCGTTCCGGCACCGTAGGTGACCTGTACGGGAATACGAGGGGGTTTAGGATTTTCCGGCAGAGGGGGACCAGATGTGTGAACCTGTCAAAATAACAAAAATCTGATGGGGGCTCCTCTGGACCAACAATAAACTGCAAAACCATTTTCAATGCGGGTCTTATCATCCGCACCATTTCATGTAATGAAACGTTATATCTGGTATAATCCTAAAACCAGATTCATACCCCAAGACCGGGGAGTCCTGATGATATGATCCTTCACACCCTCACCCTGACGTTTGACACCAGCCGTCCGGTCCACGGCTCTGCGCCGGAACTACGCGAGTATTTTGCGAGGAAGTTTGCCGAATATACCGAACTCCACCGGCAGGAAGATGAAACGTTCATCCACCGGTACCCGGTCGTGCAGTCTAAAATAATTAAGGATTTTCCCACCGTCATTGGCATCAACGAAGGGGCCGTGTTCCTCAAAGAGCTTGCCGATGAATCACGGGAAATACAAGTGGGCCCGGATACGTACCGGATTGCCGAACACGATATTTCCATCCGGGATGAAGAGTTCGGACTTTCGGATACAAGTCACTCATATGAATTTGCCACACCGTGGCTTGCACTCACCCAGGAAAATTACAAGAGGTTCTACAAGCTCACGGGAAAACCTGCACGGGATGAATTTGTACAGAAGATATTGGTCGATACCATCCTCTCGCTTTCAAAATCACTGGATTATGACGTTACCGCTCCTGTTACCTGTGACACGAATCTTCATTTCCAGAAAGATCGGCTCAAAGGTGTCAGCGTCATGACATTTACGGGAAAATTTCAGGTAAATTTCCTGATACCGGATTATCTTGGAATCGGGAAATCGGTCTCGCTGGGGTATGGAGCGGTGAGAAGGATTTACCGGGGGATTCGGAAAGGGTAATCGGGTTTGATAATTCCGGGCCGCCGGAGTTTGCGTGCTACCCTCGTGCAGAAATTATAAAACATGCTTTCCCTGATATCTGATAACAACAGGTTCGCAAGAGTATTTTGTGGATGGTTCTGGTTAGCGGTATCAGGATGCCGGGAGGATCCGTACGACCAGTGTATCCATAACCCGTTTTCAGCAGGATCACGCGACCCGGTACCGGCCGGTCATGGTCCTCCTTTTAGATGATCCCGGTCTTCCGCAGCCATAACCCGATCGCCACGTACAACAAGACCGCCATCGCAATGCAGGCAACAATCCCGCCCACCAAAAGATAATTCCCGGTTAGGAATGCCCGTACCATCATAACCGCCAGCCGGAGGATCCCGTACGCCACAAGCACAATGCCTGCATAAAAGATCACGAAGGCAATGACGCCAGACACCACAAGGTCATCCATGGCAGTACCTCATTCCAGATACTCCGCCAGTATCTCGTCGTAAAGCCGTCTGGTGTTTGCCGAGGTCTTTGGCATCGCCGGGAATCCCCGGTACCGCCGGGCCAGCTCGAGGTCGTCTTTAAGATCCAGATGATTCTGGTCCTGCGAATGATACCAGCCATTCTGCTCGTAGTACCACGAGAGGTACTCCTGTTCGGTCTGACCAGGGGTCGGGATCAACAGCGCCCGGTCCTTCCCGAGCTCGGCAAGTTCCATCATGGTCGTGTATCCCGAACGGCAGATCACGCACTGCGCCCGGTTCATCAACTCAACCTTCTCTTCCGTGGACACATACGAGACGCAGGTCCAGTCCCCGATCCGGGTCGCTGCCCGTGGCTTCTGCGGGCTGCCCAGCAGCACGACACCGGAGCCGTCGAGGTTTTTTAAGTTAGCAAGAATGGTCTTTTCAAGAAACGTCCGCTGCGGCTCGGGTCCTGAAATCACCACAAGATAATCGAGATCCTGCGTGCACGCGATCTGTCGGGTGCCGGACAGGATGCCCGAGAAGAAGACCCGTTCACGTGCTACATCCGTTTGAGGCCGGGAGAGTTTGCCGGCAAGGGAGAGCGGACCCGGGGGATTGTCGGGTACGATGATGCGGTCGTACCGCTCATGGAGGTTCTGGTTGACCAAGATCCCGAGGCACTCCACCGGCCAGTACAGGAGCGGCAGGTGGTAGTGGAGCTGGTGGGAAATAAAGATCGAGGGGACCCTGGAAGAGTAGACCCCCAGCCGGTTGTCGCTGATGACAAGGTCGTACCGGTCTTTTGCCAGGATCGCCTCGAGGGTCGCGTGCTCCCGTACCGTTGCCCGGAACAGGAATGGCAGGGTCGCGCAGAACTTCGGGATAAAGAGGTGCCCGGAACCAAAGGGGATCGGGTAATCCGGGTACTCGATCCAATGGCAGTCCGGAAATTCCTTCCTGAGCACCGAAAGGGCGTTGCCGCACGCAGCGATCGTCACCTCGTGGCCGTGTGCAAGCAGTGTCCGGATCACCGGGATGTCGCGCGTAGCGTGGCCAAGCCCCCAGTTCAGCGGTGATACCAGCACGTGCGCCATTTGGATACTTCCTGAACTATCATTTACCAGTAGAGTATATTGAGATGCTTGTCGTCCTGCCGGAACATTTACGGAAAATAATCACGCTGGCCCGGTTGTATCCACGTGGCAGTTATATCTCAAGCATTAGTTCGTTTTCCCGCAGCCAGGCTTTATGGATCTCATAATCTGGCATTGCAGACCGGACTTTTTCCCAGAACCGGGGCGAATGATCCGGCTGGCGCATGTGGACAAGTTCGTGAACGATCACGTAATCGATCACTTCGGGAGGGGCAAGGATAAGACGCCAGCAGAACGAGAGCGTCCCTGATGTGCTGCACGAGGCCCAGCGCCGCCGGGTATCTGAGATCCGGATCTTTTTTGGCCGAAAATCAAGAATTGCGGAATATCCGGCAACCCGGGCCGGGAGAATCTCCTTTGCCTTCTGTACATACCAGTCCTGCAGGAGATTACGGATCTCCGGCATCCGTCGCTCGCCCACGTACAGTTTTTCACCAAGAGAGATCCCGGTATCGCTGCCGGATAATATTCCGAGGCAATACGTTTTCCCTAAAAAAAGGAAAGGCTCTCCATTGACGAATTCTTTTTTTTGCGGGACCGGACGACTTCTTATTTCAGCCATCTTCTTTTCGATCCAGTCCTGCTTTTCACGGACCAGGTCTAAAATACAGCTGTCCGTGGCCCGGAGTGGCGCCCGTACTATCAGGGCCGCATCTTTTGTAATCTCAAGCGAGATGGTCCGGCGGCGCGACCGGATAATTTTTGCGGGCAAATGAGATTCCATGGCGTGGCACTCATCAAATTAAAATTATTGCATCGTTTGTCCTGAAGTAGATTTGTTGAGATATCCCTTCAAAAGAGTCCCGGATATGAAATCAGGAGTTCAACAATAAAACCGTTCCCGCATAACAAAAATCTCTCTTTAATTAAAGGTCTACTTGTTAGGTCGTTGCAGAGACTTTTTCAATTCGGCATTTGGGTAAATTGACCTTTAAAATATCGTTGAAAATTTATCAGAACACATACCCTTGGGAATTTCGATTACCTCAGTACTTCTCTATTTTCAAGTTAGATGAAGAACCACCAAAAATTCGTATAAGCCAGATCTGGAAGCGGAAGTATCTTTTTTAACAGCCACCCCCCCACCCCCGGGCCACAAGAGGGGGGGTATCATGCTTTTAAAAAATCGGTCGGGGGTCAGGGTACCTCTCCTTTTTGGGAGCGGGGGTACCCCTTTAGCAAGAAAAGAGGCCCCTGCCCCCACTAAGCAATCGGCCGGCAAAACATACCTTCAGACGATGGCTCCACGCGAAGTACAGGTTTTGGGAATGCAGGAAAGGGGGGGCAGGTCTCCTCTTATGCCCGGACAGGAGGGTGGGGGTATCATGCTTTAAAAAAAATTGGTCGGGGGGTCGGGGTACATCTCCTTTTTGGGAGTGGGGGGTGCCACTCCGGGCTTGCCAGGTGGGGGTACCCCCAAGGGTCCGGGAATCGCTTCGGCAAGTCCTGTTAAAATTCTGATGTTTGCAAAGGAAAATTTAGAGAAGTACTGTAACTGGCAAAATGCAGGATTTGCTTGTACTATTTACAACCGCAAAACTAATCGCAGATCGTATAAAAACAGGGTTTAAAAAAATCCTCCATTGTACGCGAATTCTGCTATCGAGTTGATTTTTTTTTAACTTGTGCAACTGCCTCATATTCTCTTTAATAATTCTGCTTTCTTCGCATCAAATTCCTGTTCTGTGATGATCCCCGCATCTCTTAATTCGGCTAATTTTTGTATGAGTTCGGGTATTGATTCAACGGGAGGGATTGCTTGTACCGGAGCACTTTTAGGTTGTTTAACCGGAGGAATCTCTCTTATGGTATTACGTAAAGGATCAGTCGTTGTTTTCAGGGTATCAGGATCATTTACCCGGATTATTGCAGTCTTTTGATCCTCTGAAACTTTATCATCCGCGTCTGTTCTTCCGGGAGGTTCTGCCATATTCTCGTCATTTACCGGGAATCTTGTGACTACAGAGGGGACTTTGTAAGGTACTCCGGATCCACCGGTCATAGGGCCGGCAATACCCTGCTCGTAAATTTTCTTCAGATAGGAAACCTGCTCCGCTTCGTGTAATGCTTGTCGGGAAGAAAATTCTGTGAGGATTTTTTGTGCGGTCTTTGGATCAGGTATGCCATAAAGACAATCGAGGGGAGATTGCGATGCCTCCTCGCGACCTTTTGCAAACATGATCCCACCTCCAAAGTTATCCTTTTGCCCTGCTGCACCAATTCCCCGTAAAGAGGTTTCTTCACCCCATCGCATGCTGCTGACAGGGATTACCGTTCCAAAATTGTAACGGGAACCAAAGAAGTTTTGCTTCAGCACAACCATGCCAATCTGGGAGTGTGGGAGAAGGTGTTCCTGTTTTTTCCAGATGCCTCCACGAAAAGATACCCCCGCCCCGGTGATCGTATAGTGAATCGACTTCCTGAACTTTTCGAGCCATGCAAGGGCAATAATTGTTGCAATAATACTGAATGGCTGGACAAGAAATGCGATCCATTGCAGGTATAACAGGAATTTATCCTGCACGACCCCGGTCCCGGTTGCTATAACGAGCAAAAGCCCAACGGCCCCGCTCAGGGTCAATGTCAAAGCAACGCCGGTCCACATTTCGGCTATTCTCAAAGACCATCCGATAGCAGCAACAATAATGAAAATTCCGACGGGTGCAATCATTAAGACGGATATGTTTGTCCCATATGAGAGAGCGGAACTTATACCATTCATTGAACCGGGAAAAAGTGTACTTGTTGCGCCTTGTGATGCCAGTGTTCCGTTTAAGAGCAGTAAATCATTTATTGAACTCCCGGAGCCCGTTACATCTCCCATTGTGCTGCTCACGGCTGTAGAAAAAGTACTGATAATAATATCCAGGAGATATCGTATAATTATCGAGACAAAAACCAGGATACAAGGAGTGAATGCCAGGATATACTTAAATATAAAACTCCTTTTTTCCGGGCTTGTTTCGAGGAGGATCTGGTCGGCACTCTCACCTTGTTGAGTATTTGCATCTTTTTTTATCGATTGTACAATTTCGTTTATTTTCATTTTTCTCTATGAATTCATAAATAGATAACACAATTTGAAATGTATTCCTATTTGATTTTCATGTGTCCTATCCCAAAATTATCTGATATGACATATGAGGTAGTGTATCAGAAAGTGCTGGTAAAAAGTGAAGATGCCCTCAATCCAACAATAATCTGGAAACAAAGAGGACCCGGGCAATAAATTTCAGCAGCATCGTACCAGATTATCATACAGATGCCGCTGATTTTACAGCAAATTGTTTGCACTATAAAGCAACGACCTCAAAACAGTGTCGGGTAATTTTTTTGATATCTGCAACAGAACGCTAAAAAATTATTAGATATTAAGTCTGTCGGGAGGTATTTACAGGAGTTTCATCAAACAACCGGAGAAAATACATAACCCTTTAACGTACAATAGAAAAACACATTTTTGATATGCAGTAAGGAGACACCCACTATGGCATCGATACGAGCCCAAGCAACTATCCTGATAATACTTACCTTCCTCCTCATAGCGCCGGCCCTTGCCGGGACAAAATACCTGGACGGCAGCCCGGATCTGACTGCGTATACAGCGGGAACCAACGAATATGCGGCCGGCGGCGACATCCAGATTGCGGTAGTAATAGAAAACAACGGCATGAGCCTGAACAAGCAGGTGGCATCGGGCACCATCGACCGCGACGATCCCCCCACTACGGCAAAGTATGTCACGGTCACGATGTCAGCCGGTGACGCCCCGCTGGTTATAAAATCCGATCCGCAGATGATCGGCGATCTCAAAAGCCAGACCCGGAAAACGGTGACCTTCCATGCAAAGGTGAACCCGGATGCACCCGCCGGCACGTATACTGTTCCGCTGAACATC
>Ga0172381_10002039_pt1 | contig 22942 bp, 41 predicted proteins | sample Leawel6488metaG_FD_119754 | JGI IMG/M metagenome (GOLD analysis project Ga0172381, IMG submission 119754) | Leachate microbial communities from a municipal landfill in Southern Ontario, Canada - Leachate well 64-88 metaG | ecosystem: Engineered > Solid waste > Landfill > Unclassified | place...
ACATATCTTGGGCAGACCCTATGTGAGATCACTGGAATGATTAAAAGGGCCACTGATCTTGTCATCCCGGATGAGGTACTTGAAAAAGTAACCTACATCTATTTCGAGAATCCCATGCTCACAATTATAAATAACACTAACAGGTGTGGGATTACGATAAATATAGAGCTGATTCCTGTGGGTGGAATACATGATAAAAAAGGTGGATTCTACGATGAGGAATACTATCAGATCACTCTGACCTGGAAACGGGAGCACAAGTTCTTGAATATCCAGGAAGAGAGTAAGGATGTCAGAGCTACCCTTGAGAATATGCTCAAGTGCCTGAATCTGGAGTTCCTGGTATGAAGACCAAACTGATTCCCTGTGTAAAGGTCATAACACTGAACAGGACTCTGACTAAGCACATAATCGATGTAGGATGTGGTGGAGTTATGGGTGTAACCTGTGATCGGGTTGGTGGGCCGAGAGGAGCTAAACAGTATCTGACAGTTCACCAGGATACCCCGGAAGCTATTGCTGAGTTTGATAAGATCAAAGAGAGGTTTAAGCTTTAAGATGAATGAAATAATTGTCTACAAGGTACCATATGCACATCATAATGATGGTGGAGAATACAATTATCATGCAGCATGGACAGCCATGATTGAAAAGTATGGCAAGAAAGGCTGTCTTAAAATTTCACGAGAATCTATTGTTGATTCTAAGGATGATGTAAGAAAAGTTACTAATCCTAAGCATAGAGCTAAACTCGTGAAACTTATGGAAATTGAAAGTGATGCCAAATCTGCTGTGCGAAACTATGCTGCAAGCATTTTTGATTCTGCAGAACCTTACACAGATGCAGAGATTAATGAGATCAATGCCTTGGTTAAAAAGGTTTTGAGGCTTTAAGATGACTGAAGAACAGATTGCAAAATTCTGGAAAAAGGTTGATGTCAAAGGCTTCAATGATTGTTGGGAATGGACTGCTGGTAAATTTCTTAATGGTTATGGAAAACTCAAACTTAATGGCAAAGGATACGGAGCACATAGGATATCCTGGGAACTTACTCATGGCCCTATTCCTGAAGGTCTTTGTGTTTGTCATCATTGTGATAATCGTGCATGTGTAAATGCAGATCATATGTTCTTAGGAACTCAACAAGAAAATATGACAGACATGGTTCTAAAAAATAGAAGTAAAAAAGGCATAAGTAATATAAGTATCACAGGTTCAAAGCATAAGTTATCTAAACTCTCTGAAGAACAAGTGCTTGAGATTCGTAGACTATATGCTTTAGAAAATCATTTGACTCAGCGTAAGTTAGGTAAGTTATTTAACGTATCCTATGTTACAATCTGTGACATTGTTAATAGAAAACAATGGAAACATATCTAGGAGAAAATAAGATGGAAGTTATTGATATAGCAAACATACTAATTCGAGGGTCTGCCCTGGCTGTGCTCACGGTTCTTAAAGTGCAAGAGCATAGCCAGGGAGAAATTGTTATTAGCACTGATGGTGAACCTGATTATGAGGTCACTGTAGAGTACAATGGCAAAGAAGTTTATAACTCCAAGACTCAGTTTTATGATGCCTCTGATGAGTTCGATAATGCTTGGAGAGACTGGGTTAAGCGTATGAATAGTATGCTGATTGAGATTCATGGAGTAACCATAGATCAGTTGGTTGCTGCTGGGTTCAGTGAGTAATGAGAAATTATGCTGACTATGAGCAGTTCTGCCCCAGATGTAGAACCAGAGGGATAATTAGAAGTAGGGATGGTATAGTCCATTATCCCTGTGGTTCTGTGTTTGATGGTAACAAGGGTGAGTTCCGAACTATCAACTGTGAGTTTAGACGTATATCGTCTATTGAAGCTCTCCAGGAAGCTGAAGTGGTCTTGGATGTATTGCTTGGCTCAAAGATAGAACATACGGGAGAAAAGTCCTGGGATAAACCTAGATTCTATACAGGTAGTATAAAGAATTTGCTATGGGATGCCGACATTCTACAGGCTGTACTTCAGAATGCTGAATCATTCATGGGAGCTGTTGTTCCATACACTAAAACAATGCACCAGGTATGGGTAGTAGACCCGGCTCTTACTACTTCTGATAGTAATATGGTTATCGGAACTCAATTCTTTGCAGATGACAGAATACTTGGTATGATTCGACTGTTACAGCCATTAAAGGGTTGGCCTAATGTAGCACCATTTGCCTGGTGGTGTCATCCTTACTATTGGGGTGAACCTATTGAGCATATAGAACAGGCACAAGCTGCTGCAGTTTATACCTGGCTTCAACAACCATATGTGACTCAGGAACCTGCAATTCAGCATAGTAGACAAGTTAGACGTGAGGCAGAGCGTAAAGGTAAGTCTTTGAGTAATATCAGTGTGATTCAATTCCGTAAGCCAGAAGGAACCCGATCTAACGTTAATGAGAGTGGTTCAAGTCGAGAATTGCACTGTTGTTTTGAAAGAACTGGGTTCACCAGGAGACAACCGTATGGGCCAAAGAACGGACTGCGAAAGATAGTCTGGGTAGCTCCTACAATTGTGGGAAATCCAGAGCTGCCATTTAAGCCTAAAGGTGGCAAATTATATAGGGTGAATAAATAAGGGAGAGGTAACAAAATGCAATTTCTAAAGAAAAGAACAGTTCAGGGGTGTCTAGTAGGACATCTGGTTGATGCCGAAGGTCGGAAACTTGAAGTCCGACATAATCCAGAGGACAAGTTCTATTGCACCTGGAAAAACTCAATGCTCAAAGCTGACACTCTGGAAGAGCTGAATGACACCATTGTCCGATCTATGGGTTGGAAACGTGAATGGATTGATGTTATAGTCATCACTGGTTCCAGAAGACAGTTCTCCGGGTGCCCGGCAACTTTGCATATCGATCTTGGATATCAGCCACAGCACATTTCGCAGCTTGCTGATGGTTCCTGGGTTATTGCTAACTGGTCTCCACAGACAGACATAAAGAGTGAACGGCACATGGATAACATGCCCGTAGACCTTGAAATGCCCTGTAAGATTGGGAACAAGTATTGTAACAATGGGGATGACTTCCAGATAATGATTCCCTATTCTGAGGTCAATATGTATAACCTGAAATCTTATCAGGCTATGCTCACAGACAAGATCAATGCTTTGACCCTGGGGCTTCTTGACCCAGTTATAGCTGTCAGGGTAGAAGAGCTGCCAGAGGTAGTGGCAGATAAACCCGAGGACTACGATGGGGAGTAAACCACACGTTTCTGGTATACCGATAGGCAGATCATTGCCAAAGAGAACCTGCTACTGGAGATACCTGAAGTATGTTCTCAGGCATAAGTGGTATGTTCTGCTTGAATGTAAGAAGTTGAATATGCTTTGGACTGGTATAATGCATGACCTCAGTAAGTTTTCAATTGCTGAGTGGAAAGCTTATGCAGAGTGGTTCCAGTCAGATCAGGGATTCAAGTTCAATGGAGGATTTGCCTGGGAGTGCTCAGCCCATGAACGTATGAAAGAAGCATTCAATAAGGCATGGGAACATCATTGGAAAAACAATCCCCACCACTGGGAGTATTGGGTTGTTTATGGAGGAGATGTCCCTCCTCTCTGCTCCTATATGCCAGAGGAAGTGGCTAAAGAGATGTATGCTGACTGGGTTGGGGCAAATAAAGCTCAGGGTGGTAAAGGGGTCATAAACTGGTATGAGGGCAGTAAAGATCGAATGAAGCTTCACCAGTTGACCAGGAACTTCATTGAGAACATGATCTATAGTCGATACAACTTGCTCACCAAGGCCTACAACGATGGTATAGATGATTACCTGGATAGAAAGCCATTCCGGGCCAATTATAGTGAGGATGAGGAGCTGAATGCTCTTTATGCTGAATCCTATGTTGGAGAGGAGTCAAGAATCTATGACTAAAGATATGCAAGCACTTCAGGATGGTCTTGAGGATGCCAGTAATGGTAGACCCCGGAAAACATTATATAGCAATGACCCAAACTTAAATGCTATATACAATACTGCTTATCATGAAGAGCAAGCTTCCAGAAAAAGGCTTCATAAGGAACCTGCAAAACCTGGTATTTGTACGAGTTACCCTTTGGACGATAAAGAGGTATCATAGATTTATGAAAGACTACAGTTTCTGGATAATAGATCACAAGGACTTCCCGGATGGTTGGATGGAAGACCTAACTCTAAATCAGATCAGCACAATTACTGAGTCAATTACAGGGTTAGAACTCAAAGACTTCATGATTGAACCATTCCGAGAGATTCATTTCTGTGGGGACAATCTCAGGGCCAGGGTAGAAAAAAGTACCGGTACCTTACAGAATTTGACCCTGCAGCTTTGTAGATATAAAGATGGCACCTGGGAAGTCTATGTGGATTGGAAACCAGAGACTCATAGAGTTGAGTTCCGGGAAAATACTGATGATGTGGAAAAGACTCTGGGTTGGATATTCAAAGTGATCTGGCCCGGATGCACATTTCCATACATTCCCAGTGCCATAGTTCCACCTAAAGTTTATCCGGGGTTAGAGTAGTGGATAACTTAACAGTCTGGAAGACTGACTATTTGCTTGAATGTCTAAAAAAGCTAAAGCTCAGAGTTGGATTTAATCGAATGTTCTGTCTGAATAAGATAGAACGTTTATGTGATGAAGATACTATAGATCATATGCATGATGAGCTTCAAGATCGGGGTATGTTTGTGGGAAAAGATAAGATTTATGTAGTTGGCTACATGTTCAACGATGATGGAACACAGGTTGTCCTGATTCATAAGAATCATCCACCAGCACAGAATGGCTTATACAATGGGGTTGGAGGTAAGGTTGAATACCTTGAAGACCCTCTGTTGGCTATGCTCCGAGAGTTCCGGGAAGAGACCGGGATAACTGTAGAGGACATGACCTGTAAGGCCACAGAACTTTGGCAGAACACCATTGTCATTAAGGGCAAAGGTTGGCAGGTCTACTACTATCGGGCATTCTCAACTGAGTTGGTCAATAGATTAAAAGACCAAAAAGTATGGCCCACAGATGAGCCTATAAAGGTCTTCTACATTGAGGAAACCTATAACTTATACTCACATGTAGCATGGACTATTCATATGAGTTTAGCATCCATAAAGTTTCCAGTAGTAGTTGAAGACCCAACCCCGGAGGGTGAGTAATGGGTAAAGCTTATGATGCCATATTTCGTGGATACATACCTTTTCCCAAGTTTGGCAAAGGTGAAAAAGCCCTGGCTGAAGAGTGGCTGAAAGACATGCTCAAGATTGGTTGCCGGGATATCCGATGCTACACAACTGAAGAGATAGATGCTCCTATGTATGATCTTGCAACTCTTGATGACCTCCTTGCAGATCGCAGGAGGTTAGAGTTCCGGGTCTATGGTAGATGTAGAGATATGCACCCAGATTTCCTCGCAGCATTTGCAATGGTCAATGCTCATAGAGCTATGGGAGATCGAACTTACAATCTGGCTGATTATGGTAGGAATGTAAAATGGGATAAAAAGGACTTTGAGATATCGGCTGAAGCACTTATGAGGGGTTGGGATAAGATGATATGATTTGGTTAAAGAAGTTCCTTGTAAAGATATGGTTACCCAAGACTGCAAAGCGAATTGTTCTGACCTTGGGTGAGCAGTATGCTATGGGTAAATATGCTTATCATAAGGATGAACTTTTTATTCGATACAAAAAAGAACTGACAAACTATAATGCTGAGATCATAGACCCGGAGATAATAGAGATCAGTGTATCTAAAAACTTCAGGGTATCTACTCATATGGTTTATCAGTGCATAGATCATAAGTGTAAGCTCCTAGACTATTCAGATTCATGGACTAGGAAGCTCATAGACATAGATAAGGAGCTACCACAGTGAAAGCAGTTTTCAAGTCTCCGCTAAGTAGAGATGTATTAGAGTATATGGTCAGTCAGCTAATGGATTTAAGAATAGCAGAAGCTGCTTTGACCAATGCAATTGTAAACCTGGGTAAAGGACATCCAAGTATTCAAGTTCTTAAGACTGAGATGCTTAGGGCAAGATTAGCTGCTGATACACTTATGGCCCAGCAGCTTGAAGGAGTCTGTGTAGCCTGTCTCCGGGGTTCTGAACCCAAGGTCAGAGATGGTAAGTGGATTCATATAGTCGGAGGGGTCACAGACCCTTATGCTGAAGAGTCTTGCACCGGGTCAGATGAGTTTCGCAATATCATCAGCCAAGCTGCAGATGAAGCTATAGATGAGCTGTTTGAAGGGTTGGTGCCTCATGCCACAGACGAACATTAGATGGATAAAGAGCAGGTATGACAGTAAGTGTACTGCTTGCTGTGACCCTATATACATCGGAGATGAGATAGCATATGATGTTGAAGAAAAAGTAGCTTACTGTGCTACCTGTGGTGAAGAGGAAGAGCAGAGACAGGAAGCTCATGCCCCAGAGAAGTCAGAGCTTGAATCCCTGGAGGACAAGTACGAAAAATGAAGTATGTATATGGTGGGATACTCATTTTTTGGTTCCTTTGTTGGTTGGCTATAGAGTTTATACCACCGAGACCTGTTTATAAGATAGGCCCGAATAATACCATAGTGAAAGTGAGGAAGTAATGAAAATTAATGTTGGCTGTTATTTAGATGCAGAATCTTTTGGTAAAGAAGACTTGGATTTTGCAATGCTCATTACAGAGGAAAGACCTATTATAGGTCAACGAATTAAGTTGCTAGAACGGGATGAACCATCTAAGTCCTATCGTATACTGGATGTTGAAGTTGCATTCCAAGTTGATAAGCGTATAGGTGGTGAAGCTTACATTTATGAGGATGTAGAGGATGCCTACTCAATCCTAGTTGAACCGATTGAGGGAAAAAGTAATGCCTAAAGTTTGTTATGAGGAGCACAAGTTCTCTAAAAAGTCCCTGGAGATGCTGCAGACAATCAACCGTACAGTTCTGAGCTATTCAAGGCAGGGGTTCTCCCTGACACTGAGACAGATGTATTATCGACTGGTAGCAGCAGATGCTATCCCGAATAATGACAAGTCCTACAAGATGGTTGGAGAGCTTGTGAACAATGCCCGGCTTGCTGGTTACATTGATTGGACTGCCATAGAAGACAGGACAAGAGAACTTGAAGAAAGCTCACACTGGTCTAGCCCTGGTTCTATCATTGATGGAGCAGCTTACAGCTATAATATTGATAAATGGGTAGGCCAAGAGTATCGAGTGATGGTTCTTGTTGAGAAAGATGCTCTGAAAGACATTGTAGGTAAAGCCTGTGAACCTTTGGATGTAGCATACTTCAGTTGTCGTGGATACATGAGTGCTACTGCAATGTGGAATATGTCTCAGACCCTGTTGAACTACTGGGTAAACCATGGACAGAAACCTGTGATCTTACATCTCGGAGACCATGACCCATCTGGAATTGATATGTCCCGAGATATACAGGACAGGCTCTATCGGTTCTGCAATCATGCTACTGAGGATGAAGGTTTCTTTGGCCCGGATGGTGACTGGGATGGAGAGGTTGTTGAAGACTGGCCCGGTATTGAGTTCTATCGTATAGCTCTGAACAAAGATCAGATACTTCAATACAATCCTCCTCCAAACCCGACTAAACTGACAGACTCCCGAGCTGATTCATACATCCGGGAACATGGGAATAGCTCCTGGGAGTTGGATTCTTTAGAACCAGCAGTCTTGACAAACTTGATTGAGACTGAGATCGAAAATTATCTCGATAGACCTGCATTTGATGCCAGGGTTGCCCTGCAAGAAAAGGAACGGGAAACTTTAACAGCCTGTGCTCAACACTGGGGAGATGTTGCAAGCTATCTCGATAGAGGTATGTTTGATGATAATGACTAATAAACAGCTTAGAAATTTCTGGGCCAAGGTCAATATTCTTGGCCCGGAGGATTGCTGGGAATGGCAAGCTGGGTTAGACCATAAAGGGTATGGCAAGGTTAGATTTAATGGAATAACATATTTAGCACATAGGATAGCTTATGAACTTACCTATGACCCTATTCCCAAAGGTCTTTTTTGTTGTCATAAATGTGATAATTCAAAGTGTGTAAATCCAGGGCATTTATTTCTAGGAACTCAGCAAGATAATATGGCTGATATGTATAGTAAAGGCAGAAATCCTGATAGGTACGGAATTAACAATGGTAACTCTAAGCTCACTAAAGAGCAAGTGCTTGAAATTCGTAGATTATATGCCCTAGAAGACCATCTATCTCAAGTTAAACTTGGAATATTGTTTGGTGTAAGTTCAAAAGCTATTGGTTTAATTGTCAATAGAAAACATTGGAAGCATATATAGTAAATGGAAAACAAGGAGTTCCTGGATAAACTGATAGAGCTGACTGGTATGAATATCGATAGAGTTGACCAGCAGAGGAAAAAGCGTGGTACATATTGGAGACAGTTCTATCAGGTTTATTATAATAGAACTGAAAAGGGTGTAGATGTGGCCCGATTCAAAAGGTTCACTGATAAGCCATCATATTGTGAAGAAGACTTACAGTGGATTGCAAAAGACCTTATTGAAGAGTAAACTTAGTTCATAAAACAGAAAGAAGGTATAAAATGAGATTTGCAAAAAGTGTCTTTATTGTGGTGCTCATACTCTTGATGAGTATGATGTTAGTGGTAGCTGCTCAGGCAGCAGATACAGCCAAGCCCTTTGGTGACGTTGTAACTCAGAGCTTCCTGAGTGGTCTTGAGTGGAAAGTTGGAGTAGTTTACTCCCTTACCACACCAGATGCAAAGGGCATAGTTCTGAAAGCATCTCGAACTATATACAATGTAAAAATAAATGAAGCAAAGTCCCTGGATATTAATGGAGACCTATTTGCAGTTAAAGCTGAGGGGGATAATTATGATGCCATCGGCTTGGGGTTTAGTCTTGGAACTACGAAGTATATAGGTTTTGATGTTGGGGTCGGTTATCTCAGTGCCGGGTATGGGTGGTCAGTTACTGCCACTCCATGGTCAATGAAACTGTAAATATAGAACTCATATAGAAAAAGTGAATAAAAATGGGGCCAAAGCTTGTGTTTTGGCCCCGGTACATGTATAGTTGTTTAGGAGGCAAGCCACAATGAAAGTGTTCGTATTGGGTGATATAATGTTGGATGAATACATTTATATCACTCCCACTAAACTCTCCCAGGAAGCTCCCATTGCAGTAGGTAGATACAATCGGACTATTTATGTACCTGGTGGAGCTGCAAATGCAGCAGCAAATGTTGCAGCTCTGGGAGCTGAATCATACCTTGCAGGTTATATTGGTAAGGATGAATCTGCTGAGACCCTTAAAGCACTAATGAGCCATCATCTTATTCAGGATTGCACCATTGAAGCTCAAAGCTGGGATACCATTCGTAAGACCAGAATAGTTGATGAGTCCGGGCACCAATTTGTCCGGGTTGATTATGAAAATCCTGAACCACTTATTCATCTGGAATCCCAGGAAATGCTCAAGAACTATATACAGACTGCAGCATTATCTGCTGACTGTTTGTTTATAAGTGATTATGGTAAAGGGACTCTGACAGGGCTTATTGAATATGCAATAGCACAATTCAAACAGGCTTTTAAGTTTGTTGTGGTCAATGGTAAACCTGAGAACATAGCCCTATATGGAAGAGCTAATGTAATCACGATGAACAAGTCTGAGTGGGAGCAAGCTTATAAAGTTAGACATCTTGAAGTTGCTCAACCTGATGATATACTGAAACAATTTAGGATTCTACTTCCTAAATCTACATTGATAATGACCTGTGGTTCAGAGCCTATTATAGTTTGTAAAGATGCAAACACTTACAGCTATCCAATACGTAAAGTAGATGTTGCTGATGTCTCCGGGGCCGGGGATACCTTTGCATCAGTTATAGCTGTTCTTACTAATGCTGACCCAGATGCAATCAAGCAAGCTATTCGTGCTGCTGGTGAAGTTGTCGGATACAAAGGAACTACAGTCCCCAAATGGAGAGTGATCTAATGACCGGGATATTCATTGATGTTGAAACCGGGGGTCTTGACCCTAATTCCCATGCAATTACAGAAGTTGCTGCTGTTGCTTTCGATATATGTAAGGATGAACAGGAACAATTGCTGGGTATAGTTGCTGCAGATGGTAGACCAAGTATTCTGGCAGTCTATAAGACCTGGGTTCATCCAGCACCCTGGATGGGTGTTAGTATTGAGTCTATGAAGCTCCAGGGTGTCACTCTGGGCCGATTGAATGATGCTCCACAAGAATCAATTGTATATGAAAACCTAATAGAGTTCATTAAGAAGTATCTCGGGACTGACCCGAAGAACTGGAATGGTAGAATCTGGGCACATAATGCAGATTTTGACCACAGTTTTCTCCGAGCTATGGAAGTCCGGGTCAAAAGCCCTAACTATCTTGATTATATTGGAGATAGATGTAACTGGAGTTGCACAAAGAAGCTTTGGGCCACACTCCGATTTCTGGGAGTTCATGATGTAGCCCGGACTAATCTGATAGATATTACCGAATACTATCAGATTGAAGACCCTAACCCTCATGAAGCTCAGAATGATGCACTTATGGGTATTCTGGCTCTTGGCAAGATGCTCAACGACCTGTTTGAAACATACATACGGAGAGTGATTTAATGTTACTAGCTTTTGTTATTTACATGATTCTGACCCTGGTTACCTGGCTATACAGTGGCTATAAGAGTGGTCAAGAACTTGCTGAGATTAAACAGCGAATTGAAAAGGGTGAGATGCAACCCCAGTATATTCAGGTGAACTATGTCAATGTGTTCTTCCAGGGACTATGTTGGCCTACATACTGGATGGTATTCTTTGGTCAGTGGATGTTCGATAGGCCCAAGTCTAAAAATGTAACTGGCCCTAAGATCGTTGATACAACTTACAGGAAGCAGAACTAATGGGAATAGACATTGGTGAAGGCTTTCAGGTCATATATGCGGATTGTCCCTGGGAATATGATAATCCGCAGGACTTTGACCCGGCCCGAGGAGGGACACCTTATAGCCAGATGAAGCTGGCAGACTTGTGTCAGATGTCCGGTCTCGTTAATCAGGTAGCATCCAAGGATAGTATACTGTTTATGTGGGCCACATTCCCTAAGCTTATCGAAGCTCTCCAGGTGATGGCAGCATGGGAGTATCGATATGTCACTACAGCTTTTGACTGGATTAAGTTGAATCCTAATGGTGAGTTGTTCTCTCCATTAGCAAATATGAGTACATTCAATACTCCTGGAAAGAATGATGGGTTCCGAATAACACCCAAAGATATCATCCTTAAAGGTGGTGTCCGGTCTGGTCAGGGATATTATACGAATGCAAATGCAGAGATATGTTTGCTTGGAACCAAAGGTAAAACTGGGGAACTCCGGGCCAATCGATCTGTAAAGCAGGTAGTGTTCTGTGACGATGTAGCCAACCGTATTGGTTGGGAGGGTGAATGCATTATGACTCCTATCAAGGAGCACAGTGCCAAACCTGAAGAAGTCCGGGAACGGATAAGCACACTTACTGGTGGTGTACCGGCACTTGAACTATTTGCCCGGCCCCCGGCCCGAGTTCCTGGATGGGTTAAGTTGGGTTGGGAGATCGATAAAAGAGATATCCGGGAAGTCATGCAGGACTTAGTAGACGGAAATTATAGGAGACCTAAAGATGCCTAAGCATACATATCCAAACAAAATCTGCTGGGATTGTGTGGGACTCACTGGTAAGCAGACCCTTATTGCCCAGGATATAGTTCAGGAAGAAGCTATATGTGATGTCTGTAAGCGTAAGGGAGTTGTAGTTCCTCCTGTGTCACTGGGCCACTTCTCCAGAGAACAGATAGCATTAGCCCGGTCTGAAGCCAAGCGTCTTGGTCTCTATAAGTCAGATGGGGTTACTCCTGAAGCAATGTACAAAGCTATTGTCATTGTAGAGGGTGTTCTTGGGACTGAGCATATGTCCTTATGGACTAAAAAGATGGTTGATGGGATAAAAGCTGACCTGGAAGCAGGTAAGACCCTGACTAAGTATGACTTGGAAAAACTCATGTTCTGGTTCACCAATGATGTGAATATGATACATGAAAAGAAAGAAGCTCCAAGCCCAATCATAGTGGTAGGTAAATAATTATGTTAGGTCAAGCATACATATGGCAGTTGCAACAGTTGATGGAAGAGGTTGATGATAAAGAGTATATGAATGCAGCAAGACTCATCCATACTACCATTGACCAGAACTTCAAAATATTCTTGATTGGCAATGGTGGTTCTGCAGCTATGGCTATGCATATGGCTAATGACCTAAGTAAGCTTGTTGCTGATGGAATCAAACGTCCGGTCAAGGCCATGTGTTTAACCTCTGAGGTATCGACACTGACAGCAGTTGCCAATGACAAGGACTATGCATTCATATTCCAGCATCAGTTAGAGAACTGGGCAGTTCCCGGAGACCTGGTAATAGCATATTCGTGCTCCGGGGTATCCTCCAATATTCTACATGCAGTATCCTGGGCAAAAGAGCATGGGGTTAAAGTTCTGAGTTTTACTGCTGGAGAGTCCCTGCATCAAGATTCTGATGTAGGAGTTATGATACCTACAAGAGAATGTCAGCAAATTGAAGACATGCATCTTATCCTTAGTCACATGATGTGCCTTGATATAATTGGAGAGTTCAATGATTTCTAAGGCATTGATCTTGGCAAGTGGGGCAGGTTCCCGATTGGGTGGATGGAATAAGGGTATGTTACCAGTCTATAATAAGCTGGCAATTTACTATGCCCTTGACCTTGCTGCTGAAGTTGGCATTAAGTCTGTAGGTATAACCTGCGGATTTTCTACATTCGATGTCTTCTGGATAGAGCTTAATGAGTTCTACAAGGACATGGACATCAACTTAATAATGCAAAAAGATGGTGAAGGGCCAGTTGCAGCTATACAATATGCTGAGAGCTGGCTGAATAAAGAGGGGTGTTTGGTGCAATATGTTGACAACATAAACCTTGACCCGGCACTTCCTCTTTATATCAAAGATAGACTATCTGACCAAGGTTGTACTACGTTTCCTTACTTTAAGCAAAACAACACCGACTGTGGTCAGATAGTCTTAGATGCAGGAGGGGTAGCATCTTTGGTTGAAAAAGCTGACCCTCCTGTGTCTCCCTGGTGCCTTGGAGGAGTGCATATATTCGATAAGAATATAAGTAACTATGCCAAGATGGTTAAACCAAGACCGGAACTTAACATGGTTGACCTATGCCAAATATACAATTCAAAAGGACAATTACATATCGGTGGAACAGTTAAAGAGGTTTACGATATTGGAACGTTTGAAGGGTTGTATGCAGCATCTACTGCTGTAAGAAAGCTAAATGGTTATAACTAAAACTCCAATGAGAGTCAGTATCATCGGTGGTGGTACTGACTATCCGCAGTATTACAAGAAGAATCATTATGGATGTGTTGTAAGTTGTGCCATTGATGTCTATATTCATGTCCTGGTAAAGGATAGACGGGATACTGATATAGCCATTCATTGGTCAAGACCAGAAAGAGTTTCTGTAGTAGATGAGATTCAGCATGAGTTAATCCGGGAAGCTATGAAGTTACTCAACATTCCCGGAGGGGTAGAGATAGCTACAATTGCTGATATCGATAGTAGAGGTTGTGGGTTAGGAAGCAGCTCTGCTGTATTGGTTGGGGTTCTTAATGCTTTACACGCATATAAAGGAACATATGTAAGCAATCCTGCAGAACTAGCAATGTCAGCAACTTATATCGAACAGAGAATATTGGGTAAACCGATAGGTCTGCAGGATGCATGGCCTTGTGCAATTGGTGGTTCAAACTACTACAGGTTTTACCCAAATGATGACTGTGTTCATTATCCAGTACCTATTGATGTGAGTAGATTGTTACTCTTCAAATGTGGAGACTTCCGATCTGCTGATATAATCTGTGAAAAGACTGGGGAGAACACATTCAAGAATACTCAGTCTCTTAATGAGATGAAGTTTTTGGCTGAAGACCTGGCAAAGGGTGAGATATTTGTTCCTGAAGCTCTAAGAGCAGGATGGGATATCAAGAAGTCCCTGGTAGATGATATTAGTAACTCTACTGTGGATGAATGGATTTCTAAAATACTTGCTGCAGGAGCAGAAGGTGCAAAGCTTTGTGGTTCCGGGGGCAGTGGATATATAGTAGCATATGCCAAACCAGAGCTACATGATAAGATCAAAGCTGAAATAGGATTAACCTGTCTATCAGTAAATGAATCAGAGGGGAGTACCATAATCTATAATGGATAAGAAAGTGATCGCAATAACTCTTTATCGGAGACCTGACTATACACAGGTTCTATTTGATGCTTTGAAAAAGTGTTATGGGATAGAGGATTATATGATCTTTGTATCCTGTGACTATGATGAGAGATTCCATGAGGGATGCACACAGTCTCTCAGAATAGCTGAGGCATTCAGGGATACTTTCCATGCAAACACTGTTATTACCCAGAATATACCTAAGCTGGGTATAGACCTCAACAAGCTGTTCATCTTACCAAAGGCATTTGAGGAATCCGACTATGTTATATTCATAGAGGATGATACTATTCCATCCCCGGATGCTCTTCGGTATTTTGAATGGGGTCAACAGTTCAAAGATAACCCCGATATCATAGCTATTTGTGGCTATGAACGATATAATGATGACGCATTTCATGCCCTGGTTCTTGAGCATCAATCTCATGCAGCATTCAAACAGGTGAACAAGTTCTCATCCTGGGGATGGGCAATGTGGAAAGATAGATATGAGAGAATCTATGGTATGGATGGAAGTAACTACATACCATTTGTCGATGCACCTAATGGTCGATTTGACTGGCATTTATTCTGGCAGTTCAAGGGTCTGCAGGGTTGCATATTCCCTAGATTACCCAGAATACAATCCATAGGTGGTGAGATGGGTGAGCACACTCCTAATGCTCAATGGCATAAAGATAATGAGTATAATCCACTTGGGGCATGGAGTCAGGATATGCCTGACACAGATCAGTGGCAATTGGTATCCGCAGATTGGGATACAGCTATGAAGGAGCTATCAAAATGACAGTATCAGATGAAACTACTAAGTTAAGACCCTACATTGCAGAATACTGTGTAGGTAGGGGTGTTGACCTCGGATGTGGTTGTGCAAAGATTGTGCCTGAAGCTATCGGGGTTGAGTTTACTTTCTATAATGAACCAGAACAGGCTTTACTCTATACTGGAGAGAACTACTTTGGACATGACCTCAACTGGGGACTTCCGATGTTCCAGGATGGAGAGCTGGATTATGTATATTCCAGTCATGTCCTTGAAGACTTTGAAGACCCGGAAGTTAAACTGACAGAATGGACTAGGGTTGTTAAACCCGGTGGTCTGCTTATTCTGGTTCTGCCTCATGGAGATTTTTATCCCAAAGCTGGGACTCCTGAAGCAAATGGTTCTCATAAGATGGACTGGTGGGAAGACACTCTTACCGATATGGCAGAACGGTTGAAGCTGCCAATTGAAGTTGAAACGGTAATGAGACCAGAATACTTCCGTAAGCATGGCACAGATACCTGGTCTTTTGTTGTTATATTCAGGAAGTGTAGTGATGGACTCTAACAACAAACGATGGAAAGTTTTAGAGGAAGCAGCCATAGGAGCTAAGTCTATTGTAGAGATAGGCTTGCTCCGGGCTGATGATGAGGGCCATAGAGTAGGTGATGGGCACTCAACCAGATTCTTTTCTGAGTATATTCTAGCCAATCCAGGGACAAGATACCTTGGTATAGATATAAACCCAGAAGCTGTTAAACTTTGTAAAGGACTCTTCCCTCACATGAAGTTTATGGTTGGAGATGGCCTTAAAGTTCCACATGCAGATAGTGTTGACTTCTTATATCTGGATGGTAGTGACTGTCCGAAGGAAGCTCTATGTCAATTCCTTGGTTTCTATAGAGGCATCATAAAGACTGTAGTTATCGATGATACATTTATGAAAGTCATCGATGATGAACGTCTGCCAGGGAGTATTGGCTATAACTATTGGATAGGTAAGGGAGCAATCCTTATGCCCTATCTTGATGCCATTGGATGGAGTGTAGCCTGTGAAGAAGACTACATGGGAGTAGCTTACAATGATTGAACCTAAGTTCCCTTTTGATGGTTATGACCCGGATGGCGAATACAAGGAAATGATGGACTTTATAATCCGGGTAGAGTCCATTCAAGCCAAAGCTCAGGGTGAATGGCTTATCGATAAACTGGCACCCAGCAGAGTTATAGATGTGGGATGTGGCCCTGGTATTTACCTGATGCCTTTCAAAGAAGCTGGCATAGAGGTTTATGGAATTGATGCATGTCCTCGAAAAGAGGGTGGTGGAAAGCTTTTGAAACCATCTGAGTTCAAACGTGTAGACCTCAGATTTCCATATGCTCCTGAAATAAAGTTCGATTTAGCTATCTGCTTTGAAGTGGCAGAGCATCTACCGGAACACTATGCTGACAGGCTAGTTGATACTCTTTCAGACTGTGCTGAGACTGTCATATTCAGTGGAGCAGTCCCCGGTCAAGGTGGTACATACCATATGAATGAACAGCCACATGAGTATTGGCTAAAGAAATTCAAAGATCGGCACAACTACATAGTCTCTTCACTTCAGCCAGAGTTCAAGGAGTTTGTTCAGTCCTTTACCCCCGAAAGAATGAGGGAAGAGGTCAGTGGATGGTGGATTGACAACACCTTTATCCTGGTGGAAGACTAATGGCAATTCTTGTGACCGGGGGCCTCGGTTATATAGGTTCACATGTTGTAAAGATGCTCAAAGAGCAAGGTGAGGAAGTTATAATTGTTGACTTCGCAGATCAGAAACTTTGGGCATCCAGTGGTTGTGAGACTTTTAAGGTTGATATCTGTGCAAAGTCCCGACTCCGGGACATATTTAACGAATATCAGATTGAAGCAGTTATTCATCTTGCTGCTTATGCAGATGTCAATGACTCTATATTCAACCCACATAAGTATTACGTCAATAATGTGGCAAAAAGCCTTGCCCTGATTGAGGTAATGAGGGATTTCGATTGTAATAAGCTTATATTCTCTTCATCAGCAGCAGTTTATGGTGACCCTCAGACAATTCCGATGTGTGAAAATCATCGTAAACAGCCTGTGAATCCCTATGGAGCATCTAAGCTTATGCTTGAGGATATCCTGGAAACATACAGGGAGTCCTATAAGTTTTATTCTATCTCTTTCCGATATTTTAATGCTGCAGGAGCTGACCCATGTGGTAAAATAGGTGAAGCACATGAACCAGAGCACCATATAATTCCTTTGTTGCTCCGGGATGCTCCAGTTGACATATTCGGAAGTGATTGGAATACCCCGGATGGCACTTGTATCAGAGACTATGTGCATGTAAATGACATTGCAAATGCACATGTATTGGCTCTGGGGTCATTACGGGAGGGGTCAATTGGTAAAGTCTATAATATTGGGTCTGGGACTGGGTATTCTCTTTTGCAGCTCATTAAAGCTGTTGAAAGTGTTACTAAGAAAAAAGTAGGTTACAGGTTTACTGGTAGACGAGCAGGAGACCCAGGAATCCTTGTAGCAAGTGCTGAAAGTATTAAGCATGATCTTGGATGGTCTCCTGAGTATACCAACCTGGAAGACATCATTGATACAGCATGGAGATGGGAGCAGAGTCGATGAATGTAGTATTCAATTGTTCAACTGGTGGGCCTCTTTATCACTGGGCAGACCCAGACGTTGAGAATGGCATAGGAGGTTCTGAGGAATGTGTTATACTCCTTGCCAGAGCACTTGCAGCTATTGGGCACTCAGTTCAGGTTTATAACAACTGTGGTGACAAAGCCGGGGAATATAACGGGGTAACTTATATACCCAACACAGAACCTATTCCCACTGGTGAAGTCTATATAGCATGGAGAAACTGGCATCTATGTGTAGGACGAACAGAGCAGTTCAGATGGGTATGGTGCCATGACATTCCGCAGGGAGTACATTGTCCAACAGTTCCAGAAATTATGGATGGTGCTCTGAACTGGATTGATAAGTTTGTAGTCCTAAACAACTATCACCAGGGAATCTATATGAATGCTGGGATACCAGAAGACTACACGTTTGTTGCTCCTATTGGAGTTGCTACAGAGCTATATGACATCGAGTTAGAATATGATCGTGACCCGGCAAGAGTCCTTTACTTCAGTCATCCTGGAAGAGGTCTTGATGGACTTAGAGACATATGGCCCGAAGTCCATAGATGTGTGCCAGAGGCCTCTCTAGCATCATTCTGGTGGGAACCAGAGCACTTCCGGTCATACAATTCAAGACTGAATATTCTACCTATGCAGAGCTTAGGTTATCGACAAGTTGCTGCTGAGTGTCTTAGGGCAGGTATCTTTGGATATCCATGCACCTTTGCTCCCGAGATATCACCAGCTACAACGATCAAAGCCCAGATGGGTGGAGCTGTCCCTGTTGTAATTATGCAGGGTGGTATGATTGATACAGTTAAGTATGGAGTTAAGTGTAGTCCGGGGATGTTTACCCAGGAACTCATCAGTGCTCTCAGGATGAGCATAGCAGGGGACTTAGAGGCAGAGAGGGCTGAGATGATGGCTTGGGCCAAAGAGACCTATTCCTGGAAGTCTGTAGCCTATCGATGGAGTAGTGTCTGGTGAAAAAGGAACTAATTAAACGGTATCTAATATATCTTTTACGTTGGCAAATGTCAACACCGATCTTAGCTCCTTGTGTAAACTATCTTGCCCCTAGTCTAGGAACCATGTGGGCAACAGCCCTTGCCAATCTTATTGGTGGTCTTATATTCTTCTGGTATGATAGATACTTTGTATTCAAACGCAAAAAAACTGGTAATTGTACCAGTTGTGGCGAACCCATCCATGAGATACAATGAATGTGTAAGTAAGAGCCTAGTGCTCTTATCGAGCTGGTCTTTCTAAAATTCGAGACCTTTCCTACAGATAACTCGATATCGCTGTAGCATTAGGAGGAGAGACCAGTTCGATAAGAGCATTGGTTGATACAGGGTGTCGAATTGACCGAGCGGAGTATTTTGGCATATTAATGAACTTCGATATCCTTTACGGCAACAGTAGTCATTCTCGGTATTATGATTACTCATAACATTTGAGTTGTTGTGCCTGTTCAACCAAGGTGATCTAAGTCAGGGGAATCTAGCCGGGGTCTCTCGTGTACCTCGTTACATTGTGGAACCGATAACTGCTGCTAGGGCTGTAGGTGTCTGCTCTTTTTGATAGAAGGGGCACTGACTTAGATCATCAATTAGTTTTGAAAGGGAGGTAATATAATGAATGTTCCAGAACCACCAGACATTAAGAGCTATACTGCTTATAATGTTATTCGGGATGACGAAGTTGTGCTTACTACTACCTCAAAGCAGGATGCACAGAAGTTTGCTTTGACAATTGCAGGACGTGTTGAAGAGATTCAAACTACTGAGCCTGAGTTGTCGGAGGAAGTCACCCAATGAGTAGTGTAATCAAAGTGACCCTGAAACCAGGGGCAAGACTCCCGGAGTATGCACATGATACAGATTCCGGGGCCGATCTATTTGCTAATGAGAATGTGTTTATCAATATCGAGGAAACCAAGATGATAGATACAGGTCTCAATATTGAGCTTCCTGTTGGATTTGAAGCTCAAGTTCGATCTAAGTCAGGTCTAGCCTGTAAATATGGAATACACGTTCTCAATTCTCCGGGCACTATTGACCAGGGATACCGAGGGCCTGTGAAAGTTATTCTCCATAATGCAGGGAATGAACCATTCAATGTTGAGATTGGAATGAAAATTGCTCAAATAGTTATCTCTCCTTATATTCAAAAGGAGTTTGTAGCAGTCGAAGAGCTTTCAGATTCAGTCCGGGGTGAGAATGGTTTTGGGAGTACAGGTAAATGATGAAAGAGTGCCAAGGAGCCGGGTTCATAACCCTGGTCTCAGAACGAATAATAGACCTGTTTGCTATCAGGAAGTCTGACATCAATGCCTGGGATATTGCATGGGCTTTGAGTCATAACAATCGATACAATGGTCAGACCCCGGTTCCATGGGACGTGCTCAGCCATACAGGTATGGTATATGCTCTCTATATGGCCGATCATAGAAATGACTTTGACCCCAAGGTTGCTTTATCTCTACTTCTTCATGATGCTGCTGAAGCATACACTGGAGACCTCATTCAGCCAATCAAAATGCTTCCTCAGATGGCTTGGTTTGTAGAACTTGAGGATGCTATCACAGAGGTTGTCTTTGATGCCTTTGGCCTTAACTGGATGGATACTGACTGGGATATCATTAAACATTATGACTACCTGGCAGTAAAGCATGAGATTCATTGGCTAAAGCCTACAAGCAATACCCATGAGTTCTTCCGATACATTGATGTCCCGGTAGATAGGTATATGCCTCTTGGTAAGGCTAAACCCTGGGAATTGATTGAGCTATTAAAAGACCCTAAGTTTGGGGTCAATAATCCTGACCTGTTTACGGTTCCAGAGATTCTGATTCCGTATCTTGATGAAGCTGGTAAAGCAAAGGTAGAAGAGCCTGTTATACTGCCCCCTACTCCTAAAGCTTTAGACCTGGATAGGATGAGAGTATAATGAATGTTAAGCTAATAGTCCAAACTAACTCTGTCAGTGGTCAAAAGAATGTGTGTTTTACCACTGACATGACAGCTTCTCTTGAAAGTTTTCTGGTGCCATGGCCAGAATACACCGTCTTGTCGGGGACGGTTTTAATCTTAGACATGAACAATGACAGATTGACTGAGGCCCTTCTTGATGTAGAGCTTCACTCAACTGACACTGGTACAGAAACTATTGAACTGTTACCAGAGGAACAGGAAAAACTACGTGCAATGTTGGAAGGAGTCCTAAATGGCGATTCATAGTAGAGTAGCTGCAAAGCTACAAGACTATATGGTGAACAGAAACCTAGAAGCTCTTAAAGACCTGGTATCTATAGTTCAGGCAGAGATTCAAGACCCCTCAATGCAAGAAGCTATTCTTACTATTCGTATGACCCGTAGTGATGTGGAACAGGCTGTTATGGAGGATGATTTCCTCAAGCTGCCAATACTATCTGTAGATTCAGATGTACCGGTACACGAGGATAAGATGGTTAGGGTGATTTGCCAAGATCAGCCTGATGAAAGTTGTCTTATCTTTCGTGTTGGGAGCTTGGATGACAACTTCATTAAGCTATTTCCCATTGGTGGGTTTGACGAATAATGAGTATAAGACTAGGCTTTGGTGATTGTCGAATAAAAATGGCTAAGCTGGCTGATAACTCTATCGATTCTATGGTTACAGACCCTCCTGCAGGGATTGGATTCATGGGAAAGAAGTGGGATACATTCACCAAAGCCGAGTTTAAAGCATTCATGATGGAATGCATGTCAGAAGCATACCGAGTAATGAAACCCGGAGCACATGGATTGGTATGGGCAATACCCCGAACATCCCATTGGACAGCAGATGCGTTAGAGGATGTAGGGTTCGAGATCAGAGATAAAATATTCCATGGTTTTAGTTCCGGGTTTCCTAAAAGTCTATCGATATCTAAAGCCATTGACAAAGAACTTGGTTGTGAAAGACCAGTAATTGGAAGTCAAAGGCTTACAGGTAATGCAGGAACTCCTGTGGCCCTGAAAGGTGGAACCTTTTCCTCCGGGGTCAAGATCAATACCACTGGTGTAGTTATCGATGTTACCGGGCCAGGGTGTCAAGAATCCGAGGAATGGGATGACTGGCATACAAACTTAAAACCATCTATTGAAGAGTGGATACTTGTTCGTAAACCCTTATCTGAAAGTAGTATTGCCAGGAACGTATTGAAGTGGGGTGTTGGTGCAATCAACATTGGAGGTTGCAGAGTTGGTGGAAGACATCCTGCCCAGTTCACTATGACCTGTGCCTGTGAGGGTGAAGAACATGACCCAGATTGTCCTGTGGCACTTCTGGATGCCCAGAGTGGCACTATTAAAGGTTCCAAGGGTTCTGGGTTGACTCCAACAAAAGCCCGGAGCTGGAAGAATGCTTCTAAAGCTGGCATTAATCGGGTAGGTTATGATGATATCGGGGGTGCCAGTAGATTCTTCTATGTATCCAAACCCTCAAAGAAAGAAAAGGGTGAGGGTAACGATCATCCAACAGTCAAAAGTATAGACCTGATGAAGTATCTTGTTACATTGGTAACCCCTTCGGGAGGAACAGTTCTTGACCCCTTTGCCGGGAGTGGCACAACTGGAGTAGCATGTATAGAGCTGGGTTGTAACTTTAGAGGTTATGAAGAGGATGAGCATAACTATCTATTAGCCAAAGAAAGATTGGAGGAGGCACTATGATTATTGAAACTCCTGGCCCTAATAAAAGCATCATTGAAAAAACTGTAGAGGTTGGTGGAGGAGTTTCCATTCGGATTCAAGGAACACTTTATAGAATAACCTGTAAAGTCCTGCAGATTAATGAGACAGAAAAAACTGTAGAGGTCAAGGGGGTAGACTTCCAGGGATGGGTCTCTCAAGATGCTATAAAAGACTGTCAAAGTCCGGGAGACTATGCTCTCGACAATGCTATCAATGTTATCGGGAATCAGACCTAGCCGAACTCTTACCCCTGAACAAATTAAAGAAAAGATGTGTGGTTACAAGACTCAGTATTCAACACGCAAACAGGCTAGGAAAGAAAAGAAAAGGTATGAAAAAGACTACCATAGCAAAATGAACTATTATCTCTGTCCATTTTGCCACTACTTCCATATTGGCAATAGGAGTGAACAAAAATGATTACTGTACCTAAAGGCTATTCACAGATCAA
>Ga0172381_10002040_pt1 | contig 22941 bp, 20 predicted proteins | sample Leawel6488metaG_FD_119754 | JGI IMG/M metagenome (GOLD analysis project Ga0172381, IMG submission 119754) | Leachate microbial communities from a municipal landfill in Southern Ontario, Canada - Leachate well 64-88 metaG | ecosystem: Engineered > Solid waste > Landfill > Unclassified | place...
GTATTGCCTAGGCCTTTAGCAACACCCTCAATTGCTATCTTAAGCTCTTCTTTTGCTGTCTTTTTATCAACTTTAGTAGCGTCAATCTTATCCCTTATTAAATCAATGAACAGCGTGTTGGCCCTAAATGTGCGTAAGTCTTTAGGAATCATCTGCTCTCCGAAGTTCTGCTTAATAAATGTGGTAAGATCCTTTATATCGATCCCTATCCATGTATCTGCTGTTGTTTGTGATGCAGCAAATGGATCAACCTTGTCATTCAAATAAAGTTTACCAACATCTACCAATACTGGATCTATAACTTTAATATTTTGTGCAACCTGTTTCTTACCTAAAAAGTTTAATTGTAACGTGTCTTCACTAACTTGTACGTGTTCAGGTTTAAGTGTTGTTACACCAAATGTTTGAACTGTTTCTCCAGCATTGTTAGCTAGATTACTAACATACCCTTCAGCACTTGATTCATTTCCTATTCTAATACCTGTAAGCATCATCAGCAAGCAGGCAAAGGATAACCTTCCATTTAAGCTAAGAGGATCTAGCTTGATATTTTCTTTCAGTTCTTTGACTGTTTTATCTGCCATCTTTCCTAACTTTGCAAACCTATTCTGTTTACCAACCACAGCGTCACCAGGTTTGTAGTGACCACCGAAAGAACTAAAAACGGGATATTCTTTTCCTTGATAGGAGAAGAAAGATACCGGTTCAATTATATTTATTGCTTTACGTATAAGCCACTTAGTCATTTATTTATCCAATAGTTTAACATCTGTTCCTGCAGCTGGGGCAGTTAATGCAGCAGCAACACGTTCTTTAGCTTCAGATGGTAACGCTTCAAAAAATATGTTTGCTGTTTTATCTACACTAGCTGTATTATGCCGAAGCATTTGCGCGTTTTCTATTAATAGTGTCGGGGTCCAGGCTATTGCACAGTCGAACCAATCTACCTGATTCATTGACTGTGGATCTTTGCCCGATACATGTATCCAAAAACGGCATTTTCTCTGAATACCATCCTCATTTTCTCCCATAGATTTCGTATGACCATCAACACATGGTTCATTTCTGAATGGACAAACCATTATCTGTCTTTTACTCTCACTTTCCATTTCATTCCTCCTTAATTCTTTGAACATATTATGAAATCCATATATTTACATGTAACTTCTGGAGCATTTATAGCACCGTTGCTGTAAGATGTTGCAGACCAAGATGTGTGATAATGCCACCGATTAGCCATATCATTGGATCCGCCAGAGGCATACTGTATAATTCCACTGCTTATTCGCGCTACGCTGCCTGTAAAAACGTGAGTATGGTCTACATCATGCTTATGCTCGTTTAGCACTGTAGAAAAAACCATACAATCTCCGGGTATAGTATATGTTCCTCCCGTACTTCCTGAAACAATACGAAGTGGAAAGTCAGATAACGCAGGAGAAAGTAGTGACCACCCAGCAGGAGCTGTTGCTTGAAAAAATACCATTGTTGTTCCAGCTGAGATTAAGGGAATGCTATTTTCCTTCAACTTACCTGCGGCTGCATTAATATCTGACCTGACCGTAAAACTTCCTGTTTGGCTGTCTACTGTAACATTTAATGTTCCTGTATAGTCTTCGTGCTTAAAGTATATTTTTTTATTTAATAAACAAAAAACATTTAAGTTACCAGACGCATCGATATTCATCCCGCACGCATTTCCAGCTCCATTATCATGAAAAATAAACTTATCTGAAGAGGTACTAACTTGTGTTCTAAACAATAAATTAGCCGTTTCACTTATACTTGGAGTTGTATTAATACCGATTGTCTCACTTCCTACTCCGCCTATGACGAGCACGCTGCCAGACACATTAGTTAAAGAAACTTTATCAGAAAGTAACTCAGTATTTGTTATAGCAGCATTTTGTATGTTACCGGTAGCAACAGCTCCTATACCTGAAATAGTTTTGTTATTTAAGTTTGCTGATATAATAGTATTTGTCAAAACAGCCAATGACCCGTTTAATACAGCGCCATTGGAACCGCCTTCATGATTATGCGTGGCTAATGTAAGAGTGTCCACGGTGCCTGAACCCAGATTAGTTATACTAAACGCGTCCATATCCAGGTCACCTGTCATAGGATTAGAACCATCTGCGTCAACAGCATTGGTGTCAAGTATTTTTATAGATGCTTGCAGTTCTTTAATATCCTCTGCCCATACAACAGACCCACGGCCGTAATATGTTGCGCGTATATAATCACCAGTTAAAACAGCGTTAAACGCAACCCTACCTGTTTCAAATTCAACATAATATTTTGTTGTAGTTGTGCTAACTTCAGATACTGTTTTTGTTTCTTGTAATAATCCATATGTATTAGAAATTATAGCAATTTTTCTAGTATCTGTCGATGTTAGTGGAAATTCTAATGGGGCTTCTTGTAATTGTACTCTGCATAAGCCGTCAGCATCAGCAGGTTTTAAAGTATATTCTTCTTCAACCACGTGTGTAAAAGAACTGCTATATGTGGAATAAACATATGAACCTATAAGATTTGGATCAACAGTAACTGTTCTTGTTGAAAAATCAATGTAAAATTTTAACGATCCAGCAGTAACATCTGTTAATGTTAATGTTTCTGTTAATAGCGTTCCAGTATGCGCTGGAGATTGACGAACAGTCAGTCTCCCGTAGCCTACCACATTAAGCGGCTGTAATGACACTATAAATGTTCCTTTTTCAGACACAACATGCGGTTCATTGCTGCATAGTACTTCCGATCCAGAACCGCGTTTATTAACAACATTTCTGAAGTCAAAATTAATAGGCATGTTTAATCCTTACTCGCTAAAATAACATCAGCATACCTGCATCCTACACGGTATCCAATTGGACCATACGTTAATCGCCATCTAGGAACCCCAGAACTTCCTATTGATGGAACTCCTGCAGTTCCAGAAAATGTATGCACGTGATTTTTTTCAACACCATCATTGTTTGGTCCAGAATCATAACCCTGAAATGTTGTTCTACTACCATATCTAGTGGTACCAGATGCAGCGTGGCTATGCGGAATGTCATGTATATGACCCTGAAGCCATACAGACCAACCTGTACCTATTGCAGAATATGCGCCTCCAACGCCACTTCTTATACGTAACGCATAATCGTTAATTGGAACACCAGGAGAAACTTCTGTTACCTGCGTCCAACCAAGTGGAGCGGTTGCTTGATAAAAGGCTGTTACAGTTCCAGCAGGCAATAAATCATACCCACCCTCTTGTAACTTTCCTCCAATAGTATTAACATTATTTTGCACGACAAAATTGCCATAACTTATTGAAGAGTCAATGTATGCGTGTGCAGTACCAGTACTGCTGCTAGAACGGAAAGATGTTCGTTTATTTTTTAAACTATATATAACCAAGTTACTATTAGCGTCAACGTTAACACCTGATGTACCATCAGAACCACCGCTTTCATGAAAAAGTAGTTTATCAGAAGCAGTACCTGTTTGTGACCTGAATACGACCTCAGCTGTTGAAGATGCTCCTGGAAGTGCATTAATACCTAATGTTTCATTAGCAGCACCTCCAATCTGTATAACTGTTCCAGATACCTTCGATAAAGAGGCTTTATCAGATAAAAGTTCTATATGTGTTACAGAATTATTTTGTATGTTACCTACGGCAACAGCTCCAGAACCTGATATTGTTTTATTTTGCAAGTTTCCAGATTGTATAGTGTTAACTAAAATCGCGTGCTGCCCATCAAGTTGTACACCTTCAGCTGTACTTCCTTCGTGATTATGTGTGGAAACCTGTATACTGTCAATTGTTCCAGAACCAGTATTAATAATGCTGTTACCACCCATATCTAAGTTACCTGTCATAGGATTTGATCCGTCGGTATGCAGCACGCTTTGATCTAGTAGTACAAACGCTGCGTGACATTCACGAATATCTTCTGCCCATACCACAGAACCAGTACCATAATAACTAATAAACACGTGATCATTAATCATTGCCTCGTTAAATGTTATTCGGCCAACGTCGAATTCTACATAATATTTTAATGTATTGCTTAAAACATCTGATAATGCTTGAGTTTCTGTTAAATCTCCGTGTCCAGTTGATGTAACATAAATTTTTCTAGAATCAGTAGATAGTAGTGTAAAACTTAAAGGAGCTTCTAATAACAAAATTCTGCATAAACCATCTGAATCTGCAGCTGGAACCACATACTCTTCACCTACAATCGGCGAATTAGGACCATTATACGTGGCATAAACATCTAAACCTATCAAATCGGGATCAACAGATACAGTACCTGTAGAAAAGTCACAATAAAACTTTAAAGAACCGGATATAACATCTGTTAAAACTACTGTTTCTGTTAAACTAATACCTGTATCAGCTGGAGAAACTCTAACAGTTATTCTTCTCGGATCGGGAGAAGCAATATTTAGTGGTAAATATGTTGTTGTAAATGAGCCATACGTACCTGTTATAACTGTATGGGGCTCATTATAGTGAATAACTTCACTACCAGCACTTCTTTTATTTACACGATCATTAAAATCAAAATTAATAGGCATTATGTTTTCCTTCCTACGACAACATCAACATATGTAAAAACAGTTGTTGGAACAGAAGTATATGTGCCATTAACGCCATATGAGGTACCAGAGAGAGTACCAGACATTATCGTATGCGTGTGTACATACCCGCTTGCGTCCCATAACGTATTTCCTCCCCAACTAATTGTACTAGGTTCTGGGTCCCCTGAAACTGTTCCAGTCAAAAGGTAGTGTGAATGGGTTTCATCGTGTCTATGCGTCATCCATACACTGAATCCAGAGCCACTTGCATTACCGTAAATTCCTCCAGTATCCCCCCATCCTCCAGAACCAGTAACTATGCGTAAAGCCGTATCATCTATTGAAACGCCTGGAGAAGATTCGGTTATCTGCGTCCAACCAAGCGGTGCAGATACGTTATAAAATATCGTTGTTGTTCCACTGGGAAATAATGGTATACCGCCTTCACATAACTTCCCAGATGTAGTATTAACCTTACTGGCCAGACCATTATTTGGTAACACTAAATCACCAGTTAAAGTATCAATATAGGCGTGTTCTGTTCCAGCAGCACTGCTATCACGGAATGAAATCTTTGTGTCTTTTAATGTGAAGATATTTAAGTTCTGACTTGCATCAATATTTATACCTGAATCTCCATCAGTACCTCCGCTTCTATGGAACACTACCTTATCTACGCTAGATAATAACGTATTAAACTCAAATTCAGCAGAACAAGATACTGATGGTGTACAATTGATGCCAACAGTAGTACCGCTGGCCCCGCCAATTACAAGCATCGCACCCGACACTTTATTCAAAGAATCTTTATCTGAATCAAGCTCAACGTTAGTAACAGCAGCATTTTGTATGTTACCGGTAGCAACAGCTCCTATACCTGAAACTGTTTTATCATTAAGAACAGTAGATATAAATGAATTTGCGATAAAGGCGTTTTGACCACTAAGTTGAACGCCCATATGCAGCGTTCCTTCATGGTCATGAGTGGAGACATGTATTCCATCAACTAATCCGCTCGCGCCAAGATCAGTAATGTTAAAGCCGTCCATATCAAGATCGTTCGTCATAGCAGTAGACCCATCTGTGTGTACTACAGCAGCGTCAAGTGCTTCAAACGCAGTATGCAGCTCGTTAACGTCATTTGCTAGAATAATAGAACCGCTACCATAATATGAAACCGTTAATGTTTCTGCTTCTAAGTCTGGGTGAACGGTTATTCTTCCAATCTCAAATTCTACATAGAACTTTGTATTATCTGTACGAACGTCATTAACATCTTTTGTTTCTGTTAATGCTCCGTGAACAGATGATGTTACAGCTATGCTTCTCGGGTCAGGATTCGGCAATAAATTAAACTCTAATGGAATTTCTGTTAAAATAACACGACACAAATCGTCTACAGCAGCAACAGGTACAGTTAGTGTATCTGTAATAGGATTATTTGGGCCGTTATACGTGGCATAAACATCTAACCCCATAAGCGCGCTGTCAACAGTAACTGTTCCAGTTACGTAATCACAATAAAATTCATTAGTACTTACTGGAAGCGCAAGAACTTCTGTTAGTTTTGTTGTATCATCATCTGGAGTAGTACGTATTGTTATCCTTCTATAATCAGGGGATGCAACATCCAGCGGCGGCCAGATAGATATAAAACCTGCCGTACCTCCACCGATGTCTACTATAGTAGCCTGCTCATTATATTGAAGCGCGGAACTTCCTGCACTCCTGCTGTTTATAACATTTCTAAATGAAAAACCTATAGACATATTTCCATCCTGTGTAACATACTATTATCCAATCCTCAGGGTACCTGGTCTAAGATACTCAAACCGTTTTGTTGTGATAACATCAACATTACCTGTTTCACTAGTTTTGTTAAATTTTGTTAAGGGAGTTACCACCCGGTCAACTCCAGTAACTGTATACGCCAATGCAATAATATCAGACTGCTCTAACGTTTCTCCGATTCTTTTAGTGTTTAGTGTATCCTGAACAGAAACTGTTATAGCATTTATAATGTCAGCTTTACTGTACCCAGATAGGACATTAATGTCAAAAATTACATCAACAGGAACAGGTAGTGCCTGTTTTACCAATACATCTGCTCCAGTATCATACTCTTCCTGTTCTATAAAATCCTGTGTATCCTCAATATACTTATTTCTGAAATATGTTAATGTAACTGTTGCTCCTGCACTTGGAGCCACATCCCATATAATATAGTCACTGGATATAGTTGACCCCTCTAATGGTGATGCTATATCTGCAACAATGCTATTGATCACTGGCGTTGGCCCAATGTCTGCTGTAACTGTAACAGCAGCTGTTGGTATAATAGGCCTAAGGCCTTCTATATATGTTACAGATAAACCATCTGCATAATAAGTCCACGTTACTTGTTCAGCATAGCTGTCTGTTATATATACATCAACTTTTCCACCCCAAGATAAATCTCTACGCATATCCTCGTCCCCAGCACCAACAACGGACACATCTATTATGGGAAGATTTTGTAATATGATGTTTTTTATTCCATTTAATGTTCCTGTATTTGATCCAGATATTTCAGTTTTACATCTATAACAGAAATCCGTATCTGTTTCTACATCTGTACCGTTAGTAAATACAGTTTTATTTGTTACACTGGGCCAGTTGGGAACAGTACTTTTTATGGTAGTTATTGTGTATTGTTCAGCATTTCCAATAATACCAGCATACGTGCATTCAACAGGAACATCAATCATGAATGCATTAAATGTTGTGTCAAAGTAAAATTGATTATATTGTATATCAGAAAGCGTGGTATAGGTCATTCCTATGATTGATTGTACATTCGTACCAGTTGGTATAACACTCGTCAGCTCACTAGTAGCCGGAGCATCTGGACGGTAAAAGCTCACAATACCCGTTGCGCTAGTAGCTGTTTTTCTAGTCTTTAGATAATTTCCAGCAAGATTATCGACAGCTAAACTTATAACTGCGTTAACGTTATCAAGAGTTGATCCAAAAGCTTCTACTACAGTATCCAAGAAAGTAGGATTAGCTAACAACTGTAGTATGCCGTCAAAGGATTGTAAGTATGAAGTAAATGATACGAGTATCTTTTGTTTTGATATCTCTAATGCATTGGGCTGCAAGAATAGGTCATTTGTAACTGTGCGAGGAGCAACATTTATGATTCTATTTTCAAATATTTTATCACGCAATCCTTTATAAACTTCCGATATGTCGAGCACGGTTAGTCACCTCCAGAATTATAACACTTAGAAAGTATCACTTATCCACCAATTAAAACAGTCGTCTCTTCGCCTGTTTCAGCTGTTAAGGAAATTGTCACGGTTGCTCCTAAATTTTTTGTAGTTGAAATCTGTTCAATTTGTATGTCATTAATACCTGTAACACGTTCTGAACGCAGGTTACTTGTTTCTATTTGTAACTGATATGCTACTGCACCTAGAATCGTATTTACCATTTCACTCTGTATGATCGACGATGTGACATCTGTAAAGATTAAAAATGGAAGAGTTGTGCCAAAATTACTGAAATATGCATCATTACCCTGGCCAGAAATAAATAACTTCGCATATTGCTGCTTAATGTAATCAATACCCGATACTGTAACAAGGTCCTGATTATAGTCAAAAGTAATGTCACCTTGTAAGTGTTCGAAAGAATCCGTACGAGTTAAGTTGTTTAAAAATTTTATATCCATTATTATACCGTTAGTTTAGTTTGTAGGTCCTGTAATTTTGCTATATCAGAACGTGTTGTTTTTATATCTGAATCAACCGTTACTAGCGCGTCATTAACGAGATTAGACTCATGTTTCGCAACACGCTGAGACGCTGTGCTCGTTTTAGGCTGTCTAGCTGTAACAGGAAGCATCTGTACTGTTTCATTAACTGTTGATGTTGTTACTGTCTGTTGCTGCGTTTTTACAGATGCTGTGGCGTTTAATGATGACGCTGCAAGGTTTATTTTTGATAGCATTAAGCTAGACTTTTTTATTAATAAACCTGTTAGATATTCAATTAGAATTGCCAACTGCTGTGTAACAACAGCAAGCAATGACTGTTTTTGTTCTGATGTTAATGTATCTGTATCTACTGATGAAGTAGGAACTATTGTATTTGCTGCTGGGTCTCCTGTTATTTCTGGAGTTCCATTTATTTGAACCATGATCTCTCCTGTTATTAGCGTAAATATATCTAAATTTTTAACTAATCTGCGGCAGTTACAGTTAAACTGCCCTCCTGGGCCTGCACCTGAACCGCTGTTGATAGCGGTATGGTAACAGGAGGTGTTGGAGATGTTCCGTATGTTAACGTTGGTGGGTTTGTGTATCCTCCTCCACCAGGAGCTACAACGCCGGGATAAAAGTATAAATATCCACACGAATCATTTACTCTAACCACTCCTTTGCTCGCGTCATCGCCGATACTAACAACAGGAGAATTAATAGAAACTGTCGGAGAATCAATAGAAACTTCAGATCCAGAAACAGTAACAGTTGTTAATGGAAAAGGAACTGTTCCAGTTGTTGGATCATAAACACCCTTTTTTATAGTTAAGGTATCTCCGGTTTGTTCAATTGTACAGCCATTTAATGTTGTTATCTTTAAGTTTTTACATTTAACATTACAATACATCGTATCGTCGTCAAAAATAATAGATTGCCCTATACTGCCTAAAAATGCCGACCCGTTAGCCAAGTATACTGATGCGCCAGTAGCACTTAACATTTTGTGTTCACCGGCTTGAATATCTGTTACTCCATCTGGCAATACTTTGTTGATATCTGATATTTCATTACCATAAAATCTAACTATTTTTACCTGTGTTTCTCTTGCGCCTATTGTAACCGTAAAATACAAAACGTAGTGTCCAACCATTGGTTGCTGTATATCGGAAGCAGTATGGTCAATTTTTATGTTTTTATATAAAACAGACCCGACTTTATAGTCAAAGATATCAATTGTTGCGTCAGTATTAACAGATGCTACCTGACCAACGTGAAAATCCAATTTGAACATATTTGAAGTATTCATAGTTATTTTGCCTTCACATCCTTTAACTGGAAATATACGTTTTCTATTAGTGCTTCTGAAATGTCGGTATCCGTGCGCATTGACAATACTTGAGCTGTTGTTAAAACCTGCTGTTTATTCCTCTCTTCATCAAAACACTTGTCTTCACTTGCTGAAGTTGCTAACTTATTCTTAGTGAAAAAATCACGTACCACATTAGGTATCGCTAAGATTGACTTATTTATTCCGGTGGATAAGTTTAATAAATCGATAAAAGTGGCCCCTAGTGTAGTCAACGCGACACTCGTACTTGTAACTTTTTCATTAAAATACTTTTTTGCCATCTTATATAAGGGTAAACCTGTCTGGTCAATGTCTGTTGCTGGTACTGAATCTTTGTATTTTATGCTAAAGTATACTTTTTTATTTAATGTTACAGCAGTAGTGTCAAGCGGTATTTCAGCACTGGTACGTGCTATCTTTATGTGATACGCCTCGTGATTACCATTTATGTCATATGGTGTATAGCTGCCATCCAACCTAGGAAGCAGTGCATTATCCGCGGCTAAAAAGCCGGTAGTGGACTTCGTAAATTCCAGTTCTAAGGCCAGTGAAGCGATATTTGTTGAACTAATGAGAGATGAAAGTTTTGCCGTGTCTAACGTAAACTTAATGTAATGACTATCCGAAACACTAGCATCAGTGAACAGTATGTCTTGTGCGTTATCGCGTATGGTACGACTAACTCTGTGCGCTGCTAGAACAGAATTTGTTTCATTAAGCGTCCAGTATTGCAATACGCTCGGAACAACGTCAACCTGTAATCCGAGAAAATGGTCATACTTCACAGGATCCGCTGTAGCCTCATCTTTTGCTAACGTAGCTTCATCTGTTGATGAAGAAAAGCTTTTATGCCCTATTAATCCTCCACAGTTAGCTATATTCTGTATCATTAGTCGTTTCGAAACTGGTATAGAATTTAACCCTATAGCAATTGGAGCTGGAGAGTTAATTGAATTTATGGTTGCGTCATAATACATAGACTTGTTAGCACAACCATCTGGAGTACCTGTATATGGAGCAGTTAATGTGTATTCGCTCGTACCGATCTTAACTGCGTGCCCGCTTATAGTTCCATAACCAGTAATGAAATAATCTTCTATCCACTGTGCAAGTTCAGATTTTGTCAATGGAGAAGTAAAAGAAGATGGATCATTAAACTCTAAATATTCAGCATTATGGCTACACCGCATATCCAAGAAAGCACATGGTCCAGCTATCTCATCTGTTTTTGTATACTGGTACTGAGCAGGCAAGCTCATCTGTACCTTTTGTGTTTCTGTCATAGAAGTTATGCGCTCATCTTGTATAGATTTATCTTTGTTATATGTTGGAAGATGTATTATTGAATATGTGTCGGACCTACGTGAGAGATTATTTGTTATGCTGGTATCAAACAGCCATAACCTATTTATCATTTCCTGTAAAACAACTGGGTATTGATTAGTTTTCTTGTTTTTAAAATGTTCAGGTTTAAATGACGTTGGACAAGCGTAAGACAATAAATTTATAGAATTTTGTAGATCAATAAACTTTTGGTCCGTAATACCTTCTTTTATAGCTCTTGAAAAACGATCATAAACATTTGGTGACACGGCCCAATAGACTCCGCCGAATTGTAAAGCCTCATCTTTTGCGGCTGTTTCTGAAACTATTTCAGCCGGTTTAGCCAAATCAGGATCCTTTTCCAGTAACTGCATAAATGTCTCTAAATCAGGTAATTTATAAAAATTTAAACGAGCTACACCTGATTCATTTCCTGTGGTATAATCTAGAAATTTTTCAGCTTTTCTAATATATATTAATTCCACTGAGTGTGTGGCAACGTCTCCAAAAACTATAGATGTAGAAACAGACTTAACATATCCAACTAATCCAGAACTTATTACGTTGCATGAGTTAGTATTAGCGGTTCCAATGTCGCTGCTTTCTTTTAATGGTATATAGTATAGTGCTCCTACCTTTACATCAATTGTTGTAGGAACGGAGATAGTTATTGATCTAGTTTCTGAATTTGTTTTACTTAGATCTAATGCAGACCAAAAGTTTCCAAGAACTGGATTAGTTACATTTGGGTTATCTTTTGGTGCGTCAGCTCTAAAACCGTATTTCAGCAGCGTGTCTATGTCTACCCATCTTCCTCCTAAGAATTCCTGAACACCAGAATATTTAAAAAAGAATTTATAATCAGCTCTGGAGGACAGCTGCGCATCATTACTTGTCTTCTCATATGATAGTATATCCTCATATGCTATTTCATCTCCAAACCACAGGTTATACCGCGGAGGACGGCACCGTATGATACCTGGTCTATCTTCAAACACTTCATAGAAAGCATTATTTCTTAACTCGTTTAATACGCTATCTGGCAGAGTAAGAACGGAATAGTAATACTGCCAAGCTGTTCTTATCATCGTTTTAAACGCCTGATAGTTATACTCTCCTGCTCCCTGATATTGTGCTATAATATCCGGAGCTGGTTCTGCGTCTAGTGTTGCTGTATCTGTATGATTAGATATTACTTGTCTTGATAAATAGTACAGTAGCAATAACGGAGCAGAAACTTGAAATGACGGCATTAACGTATTTATATAATTATCTAGCTGTTTTTCAGTTTTTACGTCATCAGAACCATAAGGAAAGGTATAATCAACGGTATATGGGTCTGTGCCTGCAGCAACTTTACTATACTGCCTGGTAAGAATATCAACGTTTTTTTGAACTGATGATAGGATAGCTGTAATATTCTGCGCGTAAGCGTTGTACAATGCCGCTAATGCATTTCGTTCTTCATAATTTTTTGTATCGTACCTACTTTTATATTGAACTCCATCAACTGAGATAGCCTGAAGTTCTATAACTGTAGCGTCTGTAGTTTTACGCACATTACTTTCATTAGCAGGAACAGTTATAGTTTTACTTTTAAGAGGTTGTAGGTAGGCTAAAATAGTTCCATTTTCAGGAGCAGTTGTAGTTCCACTACCAAAATAGTATTGATTAACGGCCAGTTTATTATCAGCACTTAAACCGTCATACCATACCTTTTCTGTAATATCCAACATTTTTTTTGCGATAGCTGGCTCATACCCTGGTAAAGCTCCGGCCACGGTAGTACTTATTAAATTATTCAGTTCACTAATACATACATATGCTGCTGTTGCTGTATTTTTACCCTCAGCAGCTTTAGCCTGTGAAGTGCTCTGTGACTGTTTATTTCCAGTTAATCTTAGAACTTTTGTTATAATGTCACCAAATACAGTATCAACTGTTTTATCCTGAAAGTTAGTTCCGAAAACAGATGTAGGAGCTTTATCTATCTCAAATCCCTCATCATATAGCGCTCCAACAGCCATTGATGTCTCATCGAGAACACGAGATAAATTAAGCATTTTACTTAAACCAAAGCACGAGACCCTCCTGCTATCTATTTCGCCATATGAGATAGAATCAACAACAGAAACGACAAAACCAAAAAAAATTGATCTCTGTACAGGTTTTTGTCCTGCGTTCCATTGTGTTTCCAATACCTCTATAACATCATTTTCTTCCACAGGAATATTTAATTCTTTTAAAATTTTAGCACCTAACGTAATATTACAGCTATTGTTTAGCTCATTAACAGACGTGTTAAAGCTGTCAATAGTTATGCCCGTGTCTTTTTGTGTAGTGTCAACATTGCTGTTAGTTTGTTTTAGTATAGCATTGTTAGTTAATTGATATTGTTTGATGTATTCAGTTGGATTTTGTATTATTTTTTTTATTATCTTACTCAATACAGCTTTTTTAGCAATTAATATATCGTGAAAAGTTTTAGACCAAAAATCTACTGCACCTGCATCCATCCAATTAGGATGATCTGTTTTTTGTGACTGTATACGCTGTATTGCATAGTTTTCCTTTAATAAGTTGCGCAGGTCATTGTTAATGCTTTTTGTTGGTATTAGTTTTTCTGCTTCATCGTAGTACTTTTTAAAAACACCGTTGTTGAACAACAGTTCAGAGTCACTTAGTATAGTGTCCTCTAATCCGCGAAGTTTTAAATCGCTAAATGTGTCTGATTTATACTTATATAATATTAGGTCGTAAAAACGCTGAACAATCATTATTATCCTAGTGTAAAGAGTGTGATAGCTTTTCCTGAAGAGGATATTGCAGTAGTAACTCCCATCTTAGAAAGTTCTAACTGGGCGTTTATTTCTTGGTTTCCTATTTTTGCTTTTTGTTTTGGCTCGCCAACAAAAGAAATAGTGTAGTTGTGAATATACGGGTTCTCTATTGATTCTGAATAACGAAAGTTCTTTATGAACCCCTCAAATACGGCGTACGGATCATTTGGATTACCAGTTGGCTCATTTTCAACCAGTAGCTGAAAAGTTATATTTGATGCTTTTGGATTAATGCTGGAATTAGGTCCATAAGGAAAAAAACTGATCAGTGACTGTATTCCAGGTATAGTTTGGTCAATAAATGGGCCAGTGGTTTGATATGACTTAGCCTGTACTGCGGTGGTTACATTTTTTATGAACTGCTGTACGTCTTGCTGCGCTGAATTAACTGTTTTACTTATACTACTCTTTAGCTCAGAAAGTTTATCAAATACATTTGATTTTGTTGAAGAAGAATAGGCATCATTAACGGCCTGAGATACTGTTTCTCCTCCCCATGATCCCATGTATGACTCACCCTCTATTGTTATGTCTACCGGTTTATTAAACCACGGTTGTAAGAAATTTGCTCTTAGTCCCTGTTTATTTCCAATAGAATGTTCCCACGACACATCTAGCTTAGTAACACCATAGAGTACGACTGGTTTAGACGACGTTGTTGTAATTGTTTGCTCCATTCCTGTACCGTTCTGTTCAGCATTATCACGTGTTGTTTTTAATGATTTAATCTTATATGAAACAGCAGTATATACATCTGGTGTAGTTATCGGATTAGTTTGAGCTAATATTAATTCTTGCTGACGAATTTGTTCATTTAACGAAACTATTAGATTCGTATTTGTCATGATTGAAACTTGATAGTTAGCCCACAGATACACACCCCTAGGCTTCATTGGCTGTATGAACATATTATGTACCTCTTATAAAAAGAGAGGCATTGACCTTCGGACAAAACCTTAGGTGTATCCTCTCATCATGATTCATTTTGTTACCTATTGTTTAAATGTAACTTTACCTGTTTTTGTTTCTGATAGTGTTTGTGCCAGATATTCTATATCTGAAAAGGTTTTTCCTATGTTCACCATGCCCATGGTTGCACCTTCAAACAGTCTGAGAATCCGTGTAGTTATTCTTACGAGTGTTTTTAACGGGTCAGATAAAAATTCACTTGTTCTCGCCAACCTCTCCATCTCTGCCCCGCCAACACCCATACGTCCTAGTGTCTGTGCATATCTTGTTAAATCGCCGCCAGAATCACGCAATGCCTGTGAATACTTACCTGTTGTATCCATTAATGTTTCTATGATTTTTGGAGCCATTGCTCCAAACTGCTTACTGATTTCAGCAAATTGAGGAGCTGTACCAGCCATTAAAGTTAATGTCTGCTCCTTGCTCATTGTTCCGGATCTGTTCATTTGTGTAAATAACGCTTTAGCTACATCACGCATACCTTCAACAGGACCTGTTTTCCAGAAAGATGTAAACTGATCTGCCAGTCCAGCCAGTGTTGATGGAGATGTTCCAGTCATGGAAGTCTTTAAACCAATATACGTTGCCGGATCCATACTCTTCCATAAGTCAGAAACCTTTGACATCATTATATCAACGTCACCAGCACTCATGTCTTTATACAGTTTTCGTACTGAATTGGAAAATTCACCTATTGAATCAGCAACAGTTAAGAATGTTGCTGCGTTACCAGAAGACCAACGCAGTTTATCTCCAGCTGTTGTCATTATATTTGTTACTGCATCAATTGAAAGACCGGTGGTCATCTGTAACTGTGTTATAGTGTTAAACGCACCCTTCATCTGTTCAGGAGCAAGTCTAAATCTAGATGTTAGTTGTCCTAATACCTTGCCTGTTTGTTCAGCAGTTAATCCAAAAAACTTTCCCATTAAAGTTAAGTCGGCTATATTTTCAGCCACTTTAACCATTTCTATTCTTTGGAGTTCTGCATTCAAAGCCCCTGTATCACTACGTAAACGGTTTGTTAAAACACCATACTCTTTCATGAATGAACCGAGTGTTTTACCTGCTTCTTCTGAATCAACCCACGCTGTAGTCATCGCTCGCGTCATAGTAATTGACGTCGCCAGGGAACCATTCATTATTCCGCCAGCTTGCGCCAAATACTTCATGTGCCCTAAAGATTCAACTGCTGTAGCGCTAAAAAACTGCAGCCCTTTCACCAACGCATTTAATGCTATCCATGGGCCGGCTTTCCCCAAACCTTCCAGTAACGACGGAAACTTTAGTATAGACGCAGGACTTTTATATCTTTGATACGAACTTACAAAATCTTGTCCTTTAGACGCCCAACTTTTTGGTTCAGGTTTTGCTGCCGTTGCTTCAGAGTATCTTTTTAGAAAGATGGTTGACTCTTTATATGTTTGTTCACTAATTTTTGGATGCGAAGTCGTTAATTTAGAAGCTTTACTAAAACCAGCGTTTATTCCCTTCTCCATAGACTTGGAAAGAAAAGCTAGTTCTTTTTCTCTAGCCAGTTTTTCTCCAGGAGCTTTTGCTGGAGGCTTTTTCAATAAGTCTTCAATACGTTTTAGAATATCTGTATTACGAGCAGAACTGTATGCATCATCTGATATTCCTGATAGTTGACTAAGCGCTGCTTGCTTTTGGTCTTGTTGTAACATTATGGTCGCCTACTTTCACGTTTAGACTTGATTAACTCATCAAATTCAGCTGCTTCTACTTCAATTGTTGAAGACGATGTACCGCTGCGGCCTTTTATAAACGCATCCTGTTCTTTTTTATCAGTAATAATGTTTTCTAATATCCAAGATACCTGGGCGCTGTTTAATGTCTTAAAATTAGGGTCATTTGGAAGTACGTGAAGTTCCCTACAAATAGTCCACAAGGCTCTGCTATACGGTTTCTTGATTAATTTTTTTTTAATCCACCATTAAGAAGTGAGATCTGATCTTTGCAAATATTGTTATACGCAGACCACAGAAGGTCTATTAGTGTATTTGGTGCCTGTTCTAGTTTTTCTTTTAGCAGCTGTTTTTCTTCAGCAGTACTAAATGTTTGCGAGTTTAACTTAGTTATTGATAGTACTAAACTCGGTATTTTAAAAACCTCTATGCGCGAGTATAATGTATCTTCATTATCTGTTTTAGGTATTGTAATGCCTCTTGTTAACTGTTCGTACTCTTCCTGTGATAATGGATGCAAAGTAACGTTAAATCCTGCTGTAACTTCAACAGTTTTTTCCACTATTCCAAATTTAATAAATTTATCCAAATCTGTTTCAATTACCGACGTATTAGGCTTGTTAATAATGACTGGTGTTCCATTCTCGTTCATGTTGTTCTCCTTACTTAAAATTTAACGCCATTTGGTAATAGTGACTTTACAAGAGGGGCTACAGCTTTGTTCGCAGGTATAGACGTCTGGACTTTTCCGACCCATACTTCTACTGTTTGTATTATTGGTTTTGCGTCAGAGGTTGAAACGTCATACGAAATTGGATTAGTTCTAAACCAGATGTCCCTATACGTGGTTATTATTGGAGTTGAATCAACTGTTGTTCCTTCAGGTGGAAAAACTATTTCTTGAATATCAAATGCTTTTTGTTGGTATAATAAATTACCGCCGATGAAGCCAAACAGGCTTAATGCGTCTCCGTCAATTGTAGCACCTTCTAATACATCCGAGTACAACACTACCTTCTCCAACAATAGGGAAGTCTGTATCCTGCCTGGAAGTATATCATACGGCTCAAACGAACCAGCACCTAGGCTGTAACGCCTGTGAAGGATGCGATCCTGTTGTCTTGTTAGTTTCTGAATTGTACCAATAACTGTGCCTGGCTGTAACTGATAACTTACTCCAACACCAAAGCTAATTTCAACAGGAATTACCATTCTAAGCTCAACGGATTGTGATAAACGAGCTTCTGTTTGTGGAATGCTGTTATTAACTGCCATAGGAGGCCTCCTTAAGCGGAAACTATTCCCGTGGCCACTGCATCAACACTTTGGATTATTCTTATGTCATTTATATCTGTAACATCAAACTTCATTGGATTACTGGCAAACCATACACCATAAATATACCACGTTTTTGTTGTTGTAGCATCGGGTGTGGTTGTTCCAGGAAGTATTGACCCAGGCATGTCAAGTTTTAATGTTAATGGAATATTTTGTTTTATAATATCATAATCACCGATGAAACCAAAAGCAGTTGGTATTGTGTCTTTATATAGAACAACTCTTTCCATTGTTAAGCTATATGAAGGAAGTCCAGGAAAAGATTCAACTGGTTTTCCAGCTGTTTTATAATTAAGTTCTCTTCTGATTCCAGCGTCGCGAGTACTGTCTATAGTCAGTTTCTGGATAGCGCCTATTTCCGTAAATCCGCCAGACAGCTTTTGAACTAAATTTACTGGATTTTTAATATCTTTTCTTGAAATAGTAAACTGTCCTGCAGAAATTGTAATATAGCATTTGGGCCTTAACTCAAGTTGCTGTATTATATCTGTGTAATCAGCCATTGCTTCCTCCCTATCCGCTAATACCAGCTGCCGTAGCAGTAACACTTTGGATTATTCTTATATCATCAGTTGCTGTAACATCAAATTCTAGTGGATTGCTCTTAAACCAGACACCGTATATGAACCATGTTCTGGCATATTGTGCTTGATTGTCTGGTGCCCACAGATAAAGGCGTAGATTAAGCGCTGTATTCTGCTTGACGATATCATAGTCATCCGTAAATTGCAACGCACCAGGTAGCATATTCTCATATAGAACGACTCTTTCCATTGTTAACTCATATTCTGGAAGTCCAGGAAAAGATTCAACTGGCTTTCCGGCAGTATGATAGTCTAACTCTCTCCACACATTCGTGCTGCGTTTACTATCAATTGTTAAAGTTTGAACTGCTCCTATTTCTTTATACGGAGCAGCGGATAGTTTAGCAGCTACCTGGCCGGACCTGATATCTTCAGCAGTAATCACGGCTTGTGAGGCTTCAAGAGTAATATAGCATTTGGGCCGTAATTCCAGATTTTTTATTAAGTCATCAGTAAACGCCATTTATTCCTCCTATTAGAGTGTCACGCCAAACGAAATCAAAATCCAGTTTATGTCCCACGCAGGCTGTATCTGGAAAGATACATCTATTTGACGCGGATCAATGGAGCTCTGAGTAACACTCAAGTTCTGATATGAAACTATATCTTGAATAGATGTTATGCTATCAAGTATTAATCTAGTCGCGCTAGATATATCTGAAATAGTTTGCGCACCAGTATTACGTGTATTTATGAACATTGCTTCTAAAGCAGAACTGGTTGTGTATGCGACACTGTCTGTTATCCTGGTAATTTTCAGTTCCGCATTCACAATATCTGAAATATCCGTAGATAACGCATGTCTTACCTTGTAATTTCCGCTTGAATTTTCAATGATAAATCCACCATATGAGGCCATTCTATTCTTCTGATATCTTGTATAAATATCAGCTACTGTATCAAAACCTGTTAACGATTTACCACTTATAGGTTCTCCGGCAGTATATGATGCGTTGCATACTATACCAGCTACAGCAGCCGCAATATACGGACCAGATAGTGTAACTGTTCCATACGTTAACGTTTTTGTTGCATTAGAAGGAACAATATAACCAAGCCTGTAATAGTCGCAGGCCTGTATTGCTGCTATATGTGTTGACACTGATGTTTCCTTATCTGTTGAATCATCGGTTGTGCTCAATCCGCTCAGTAACCCTATCCTATTTTTACGTTCAGTTACAGCACTCATATTTGTAACATGCGCTTTTAACGTACTTATTAATGCGGCATTTACTGTAGAATTCGCGGCAAACAGTGGAGTAACACAGTACGCACTAACAGACTCTAGCTTTGTTATTGCAGCAGTATGCGCAGCAAGTATGTCATTATCTTGTGTAATAAAGCTAGAAGTCCCTGTTCCATTTCCTGTAAGAGCAATCGCTGTTCCAGTAGATGTTAATGCAACATTGAATGAACCAGATGCCATGTCTCTTACATAATAGGTTGTGGTATTATCTAATCCAGTTGGTAAAGCTCCGCCAGTATTGCTAAACTTGATTCTGTCTCCATTCTGCAATCCATGAGCCGCAAGTATTACATTTGGATCAGCAGTATAGTCAAATACCACAACTTTAGTAACAGGAAGAGTCTGCACACAATAAAGCTGTCTGCCGCCATTCTCAAAGAAAATCTGTGCTCCAAGAGGCAGTGTATATTCAACAACACCGTCCTGGTCATCATCAGCTTCTCCATATAGGTTAACTACCTGTTCCAAACTTGTGCAATACTGCGCGTCGTAATCTAGCGTTGTTTTATCAATAGTATAATCAACATAAATCGTAACTGTTGTTATTCCAGTTGCCGTACCTTCAGGAAAACCATTAACAGGAGCAGGTCCAGTTGTTCTCCACGTAATAACTCCAGTACTGGTAACATATGTAAAGTCATCTGTTTTATAAAACTTTTTTCCTGCCGCATCAGTAACATAAAAGTATCCAGAACTGTCAGCAAGCAAATCAACAATTGGAATATTAGCAAGTGTTCCTATAAATGGAGTCACATCGCTTGCACGGGTAAGAGTTACCTCTTCACGTAATACATTTTTAGTAGTTTTTCCTGTTCCAGTAATAGCTCCAACCCTAGGACCAGGTTGTACATTTGGTAGGGAAACGTTTTTAACCTGCACATATGCACCGGGTTCAGTATAGCCACCGGGTGTGAATGATGGACTCATGATTTTCCTCCTATAAACTCTCTATATTTTCTAACACTTACACAAGCTATTTTTCACTATTAGCTTCACAATTGTTAAATTAGATGCTATTCATTAACAATGCCGAGTATTTTTATAAGCTTTCTCGCTGCGTATTCCTGCAGTTTTGCAGTATATGGTACTTTTGCCGTTTCACCTAGGCGAAGTTTAAATTCAGGAACAATAAGTTCACCAACTGAAATGTTTTGTATAATTGCTTGCATGTGCACTCTCCTTGGCTGGATCCTATACTATACAGATAAAATATCTAATTTTTTAACCATTTTAATATGTCACTAAAGTTGAAACATCTACTGTTTTTATCAACTCAAACAAGGATTGGTCAATGTAATGTGCATAGTGTGTCCAACAGTCAATAGTAACTGTATTCATGTATACTGTCTGATTACTCATAACAGTAGACGTTTCTTCTCCGAGTTTAATGCTTATATAAGATAAGTACGGAGCCAAGTAATCTCTAAACACATGTCTTAAATAAAGTATGACAAGATCGGTTATTCGTTCTCTATCCGTCGTGCTCATTGCGTATATTGTGATTCTCACGGGAACTTCTAAGGAACTTTGAACAAATTTACCTGATGGATAAGTAACATTCTTTTGATTTGTGAATGTTAAATAAGTACATGCATAATTTGTAGGCTGAGCAGTAACCCAGGTTATAACTCCTGTGGTTAAATTAACAGTATAATTTGTCGTTTCGGTATACGTCACACCTGTTGGAAGATACTGTGACGGCACAACATATGTACATACATATGCTGCTGGCTGTGCTGTTATCCACATAAATAAGCCTTTAGTCTTATCTACAGTAAAATTTACACCTTCCGTATAATACGTTGTGTGCGTTGGATCCGACACTGAAGTTATACTGGTTAGGGGCGCATAGTCCAGGTAATTGCTACTTACTGGCTCATCAGTTACTGTGGTTCCAAGTGCTACTTGTTTCATTGAAGTTACTGATAATGGTACGAATGCCAAAGTATTACTTTGTACAACCTCGTCATATCGTATAAAAACATCACGAACATTTTCCTTTCCAACATATTGCAAACTCGCATCACCAGCTGAAGCTGCAACAACAATAAACGGAGGATTAAACTGCCGTCTCGGAAACTCACGATAAATTCGTATTTTACATGCTGCATCGGCTTCATTAGCGACGTACCGATATTCTGCGGGCGTAGATGTGTCACTGAAAGCTGTTCTAAGCATCTTTTCAATTATTAATTTACAGAAATTTGTACATTTAATAACACTCATGTTTATCCCCAAATTCTAGGCTTTTCATATGCTTGTCCAGTACCTGTGACTATAGCAGAATCTATTAGCGTATCAGTAACAGTATAGCGTACATCTCCAGTCTGCAGAGCTAGCAGTCGCATTTTTTGCTGAAGTACAACACCACGCCACGTGCTTCTAGCTGTATTTTCAAAGATAAATCTATCCCCGACACGATTAACAATTAAATCATGTTCCCGAAAAATTGGTGTCCATAGCGCCCAGGAATCAAAATCATGTGAATAAACAAGGCCTTGACCCATAAAACTTATTTTATGCTGCGGTATATCATTATATCGTAGCTTGATAGTTAATTTGTGATAGAATCCTCCGAGTATTCCTGTTCCAAAACAAAGAGGACATTTATTTAATGTATTATAATCCGGGTCATCCACACGCCTATCGTCTTCATGCGGGCAGGCAGCCCCTTCCCATCTTCGCAAATATACATCGTAATCTTCACCATCGTTTTCTAACATTACCTGATGCCTGCGCCTGATCTCATTAACGTAAAATTCCATAGCAGGTTCATATACCATACTCTGCCCGAATAATGTAGTCTGTGCGCTAGTTACTTGTTGGCATATAGGGACTCCAGGTATTGGACTCGTTACTGAATCTACTCCTTTAAACGGCTTCAATTGATTTTGAAAGGATGCTGGATCAAGAGATAGAAATGTTTCACTTCCGGTAGACGTCAAACTACTGACCCAAAAATTCCAAAGTATATCCCGAGGCACATATGGAACTTGAGAATATGAAAATGTAGTTGCTGTTATAGGAGTTGTTGTTAATAAATTTTTTGTACTTGTTGATGGCGATCCATAAACATTATAACTAACAGCTCCGGTAACCGCGGCCCAGGTTAACACAACACTATTCTGCGTACCTGGGCTAACTGTTAGTGTAACAGGATTAGTTACTGGAAATGTTGAAGGAAAAATATCTGAACAGACCATTAAATTACTCCAGCATCCTTTAACTTAAGACCGGTTTCACTATCAATGCCCTGTA
>Ga0172381_10002041_pt1 | contig 22938 bp, 21 predicted proteins | sample Leawel6488metaG_FD_119754 | JGI IMG/M metagenome (GOLD analysis project Ga0172381, IMG submission 119754) | Leachate microbial communities from a municipal landfill in Southern Ontario, Canada - Leachate well 64-88 metaG | ecosystem: Engineered > Solid waste > Landfill > Unclassified | place...
TTTATTATAATGAACCACTAGGACCAGTTGGACCGGTTGAACCTTGCGGTCCAGTTGGACCTCTAGAACCTCTCCTTGCTCCGAAGGAACTTATTGGTCCAGTTGGTCCAGTAGGGCCAGTTGAACCTCTAGAACCAGATGCTCCACCTGTTCCAATTGGACCCGTTGGACCAGTAGAACCTTGTGGACCAACAGATCCTTGAAATCCTTGTGGACCAGTTGGTCCAGTTAAACCAATTACTCCAATTTCACCAACTATTCCGTCAGATCCTATTGAACCCGTTGGTCCAGTAGAACCAGAGGGACCGATAGAACCAGAGGGACCGATAGAACCTATCGAACCCTGTGGTCCTAAATTACCTCTAGAACCGATTAAACCAGTAGAACCAGTAGAACCTGTAGGACCAATAGAACCCTGTGGACCAGTTGGACCGATAGCGCCTTGTGGACCAATTGAACCCGTAGAACCCACACTACTTGAACCTACTGACCCTTGAGGCCCAGATACCCCTCTATTACCAGTTGAACCTATACTACTCTGTGGTCCTATTACCCCTATTGGTCCAGTAGAACCAATAGAACCGATATTACCCAAAGAACCCTGTGGTCCTATTATACCTATTGAACCTCTTGAACCAATATTTCCAATAGAACCTGTTGGTCCAGTTGAACCAGATGAACCCCTAGGACCAATTGAACCAGTTGGTCCAGTAGGACCTGTTGGTCCGGTTTGTCCAGATATACCTATGGAACCAGTTGAACCCCTAGAACCAATAGAACCAATCGAACCAATCGAACCCTTAGAACCAATAGAACCTTGTGGACCAGATGGTCCGATTGAACCAACAGAACCATTAGAACCAGTTGGTCCTATGGAACCTTGTGGCCCTTGTGAACCTTGTGGCCCTTGTGAACCTTGTGGACCTGTTGATCCGATTGAGCCTGCACTACCTATAGAGCCTCTTGGACCTATTACTCCAATAGAACCGGTTGGTCCGACATTACCGGTTGACCCCTGTGAACCTATAGAACCTTGTGGTCCTGCTGGTCCAGATAATCCTTGCGGTCCAGTTGGTCCAGTAGGACCAGTTGGTCCAGTAGAACCAACCGATCCAACAGAACCAACAGAACCAGTGGAACCAGTGGAACCTCTAATACCTTGTGGGCCAGTTGGACCCGTTGAACCAATTGGTCCAGTTGGTCCAGTAGATCCTATAGATCCCCTAGAACCTTGAAGACCTTGTGGACCAGACGACCCAACCACTCCCTGTGGTCCAGTTGGTCCTATTGTTCCTTGCGGTCCAGTTGAACCAGCTGAACCCCTAGAACCAGTAGAACCAGTAGAACCAGTTGCTCCAGTTAAACCTCTTGAACCTTGTGGTCCTATAGTACCAATTGATCCAGTAGGACCAGTAGGACCAGTAGGACCTTCAGTTGTAAAAAGAAGTCTTTTGCGAACAGAACCTATAGTAAAATATAAGCCATCTCCACCCCAATCTAGATTACCATCTATTATGGGATCTCCACCGGTGGTTGTACCTTCAAAATATATAGTACCGTCTGCTGGTCTTATAATTACATCTTTCGCCATTTATTTATAGACTATTTAATTTCTTTTCTATTTTTTTAAATAATTCATTATGCTTTTTAATCGTTTTTTCTAAATTATCTATTTGTTTTTGTTGTTCGTTTATTGCTTGTAACAAAACTCCTGATAAATGTTGATAATCAACATAATAGAATCCATCGTCACTAGTTCCAACTAATTCGGGATATACTTCTTTTAGTTCTTGAGCTATTACACCTATTTGTTTTCCTTCTCCGTATTTTTTTTCATTAATGAAATTATATGAAACTCCTCTAACTTTCTTTAGTTTAGAAATAACATTTGTTAGATTTTCTATATTTTCTTTTATTCTAATATCTGAACCAAATAATCCCTGAGATCCCCTTGGTCCCCTTGGTCCAGTTGGCCCTCTAGAACCGATTGATGTTAAACCAGTCGAACCAGTCGAACCAGTATTACCTCTTGAACCCCTTGGGCCAGCGGGACTTGGTCCTGTTGGTCCAGTTGAACCTGTAGCTCCAGTAGGACCACTAATACCATCTGAACCCATACTACCATATGCGCCAGTTGGACCAGTAGGACCAGTAGGACCCGGTTGACCTTTCACCCCTTCACTTCCAGTTGGCCCTAACAAACCCGTGGAACCTTGTGATCCTGTGCTACCAATTGAACCTTGTGGTCCAGTAGGTCCAGTAGGTCCAGTAGAACCAGTAGAACCAGCTGAACCAATAGAGCCAGTAGAACCTCTAGAACCAGTTATAATATTACCAGTAGAACCTGTCGAACCTCTTGGTCCTATAGGACCTGCTCCCAATGAGCCTTGTGGTCCTGTAGGCCCTGTCGATCCAGTTGAACCAATCAAACCAGTTGGTCCAGTTGGTCCAGTTGGTCCAGTAGAACCTATGGAACCACGAGCACCAGTTCCTTGTGGTCCTGTTGGTCCTGTCGGACCAATTAATCCAGTTGATCCAGTAGAACCCATAGAACCAATAGTACCCGATGGTCCTGATGGGCCTGTTGAACCGATCGAACCCGACAATCCAATCGAACCGGTTGACCCTATCCCACCAGTTGGTCCTGAAGGTCCAGATGGTCCTACAATACCCTGTGGACCAGCGGGTCCTGTTGAACCAACAGAACCAACAGCTCCCTGAGGACCTGTTGAACCTACGGAACCTATAACTCCCTGGGGACCAGTTGAACCAATAGAACCCGCTGAACCTATACTCCCCTGTGATCCTAAAATTCCTTGTGGACCAGAAGGTCCTGATGAACCTCGTGAACCAATCGGACCAGTTGAACCTATAGAACCAATTGGTCCAGTCGGGCCAGTAGGTCCTGATGAACCTACAACACCTTGTGGTCCAGTAGAACCTATTGAACCTATTGAACCTAACGAACCAGTAGAACCTATTGAACCTATTGAACCTATTGAACCACGAGCACCTTGTAATCCTTGTGGTCCGATTAATCCAATTGAACCGTTTGGTCCTGTTGAACCTGTTGAACCTGTATTTCCTCGTGCACCCGTAGAACCTCTGGAACCTATTGCACCAATACCGCCTTGAGGGCCCGTTGAACCTATACTACCTTGCGGTCCAGTCGGACCAGTTGAACCTCTAGAACCAGTTGAACCTATAACCCCTCTTGACCCTTGACCACCTATACTACCCTGTGGCCCATTAACACCAATACTACCAATCGGGCCAGTTGGTCCAGTAGGACCAGATGAACCTACAGAACCCTGAGGTCCAGCTGGACCTTCATCGTAGAAATACAGTCTTTTTCTTATAGAACCAACTGTAATATATAATAAAGTTCCACTATATTCAATTGCCCCATTCTGTAATGGACTAATAAGAGTTCCATCGTCTTGAAAATTGATAGTCCCACCAGAAGGTACAATTATAACATCTTTTGCCATTGAAATTATATATTATTAATTATTGAATACCGATATTAAAAACAATTACGGATTTATAATCTATATATTAAAAAATTAAGACTAAACATGGACAAGATAGTCTATAAACCTTGGGGCAAAGAGATATGGATAGAGCAAAATAAACATTATTGTTATAAAAGGATTTATATTAACAAGGGGTGTCGTACTAGTTATCAATATCATAATGAAAAATTAGAAACAAACTATATAATTTCTGGACAAGCTGAAATATGGTTAGAGAATGATAATAATGTAGTAGAAAAGAACATTTTAAATAAAGATGATTATTTTACGGTTTTACCTGGTAGAAAACATAGGGTTATTGCTATTTCTGATATAATTTTACAAGAAGTGTCTACTCCTCAAGTAGATGATGTTATTAGAATAGAAGATGATACACAAAGAGAAAGTGGTAGAATAGAACAAGAACATTTAAAACCGGCTTTTTGTATAGTATCTTCTGGAAAAGGAACTAGAATGCATCATTTAACGGAAAATATAAATAAAGCTCTTTTGCCGATAAATGGTAAAGCTGTGATTTCACATATTATAGAAAAAATACCTTCAGATTATGATATAATAATTACAACTGGATATAAAGCGAATTTTTTAAAAGAATATGTTAGTGCTGCTCACCAAGAAAGAAATATAACTTTTATAGACGTATTAGAGTATGATACTCCAAATTCAGGTCCTGGTGCTTCATTACTAAAATGTGAAGAATTATTACAAAGACCATTTTATTTTTCAACAGTTGATTGTTTAATCGAATCTTCTTTACCTTTAATTGATTGTGATTGGATTGGAGTTTCGCCGACTAGTATACCAGATATTTATTCAACAGCTAAGATAGATGAATATGATAATGTTATAGATTTTAAAAATAAATCTAAAGATGGTTATGATTACGCTTTTATAGGACTTTCGGCAATATATGATTATAAAAATTTTTGGAATACTTTAAAGAATAATATAGCTGACACGGGTGAAGTTGTAAGTGTATATATGTCTAAAGATTATAAATATAAAGCTCGTAAAATTAATTGGTATGATACTGGTACTATTGATAGTTATATGTCAGCTAAAAGAGCACTAGAAAAAAATTATCATTCATTAGAAAAAACAAATGAATATTTTTATGATGTTAATAATAAAATAATTAAAATATTTAATGATGATAAAATATGTTCAGATAGAATAAAAAGATCTGAATCATTGGAAGATTATATACCCAATTTGACATTTAAAGGTAAAAATGTATATGCTTATGAAAAATTTAAAGGAAATACTCTTTATGAACTTGATGATAATACTATAATGATAAAATTTTTAAAATGGATTAAAATATTTTGGGATCCAATGAAAATCGATTTAAAAGAGGATGCTAAATCTTTTTATTATGATAAAACTATAAAAAGAATAGATTTATTTTTAAAAAAATATCCAGAAATAGATAATATAGAACATATTATTAATGGTAAGAAAACAATGCCTTTGAAATATTATATCAATAAAATTGATTGGGAACTATTAATAGAAAAAACAATAGCATCTGAAACATTTCATGGCGATTTACAGTTCGACAATGTGATATATTCTGGTAAAGAATTCAAGCTAATAGATTGGAGACAATCATTTGGAAATTCTACTCAATATGGTGATATTTATTACGATTTAGCCAAACTTTATGGTGGTTTAATCATATCATATAATGATATAAAAAAGAATAAATATGCTTTTAAAGAAGATAAGAATGGAATAGAATTAAATTATAAAGTATCCACTCAATTGGAATGGTTTAGAATTTATTATAGAAAATGGTTAGTAGATAATGGGTTTGACCTAAATAAGGTGGAACTTCTCACTGCTATTATATACTTAAATATGATGCCACTTCACGAACATCCTTTTGATTTATTTTTATTTTATCAAGCAAAATTAATGTTAAGTTATGAATATCGATAAAGACACAAAACTTTTTGGTTCATTTTCCATGATTTCTGGAAATAATGGAAATATATTTTTTAATAAAAAATTTAAAAAATATAACATAAATGCTATTTATAAATCATTTTCTATAAATGATATAGAACAAGCTATTAAGGCTGCTGAGTGTTTAAATTTTTCTGGGTTTGCTGTTTCTATGCCATTTAAAAAAAGTATATTACCGTATATAGACGTTGTTTCAGATAGAGTAAAGGCTATCGGGGCATGTAATACTGTGATCAGAGAAAATAATAAGTGGGTAGCATATAATACTGATTATGTAGCTATGAAAGAAACTATATCTAGTTTTAAAGAGATCATAATATTGGGTAAAGGTGGATTAGCAAGTGCAACCATATATGCATGTAATATTCTTAACATAAAATATGATATCATTACAAGAGAAAAGTGGGATAAAATAAAAGATATTAAAAATAATGTAGTGGTTAACTGTACTCCAGTATCTGATTTAAATTTAGATAAAAGTAATACTTTCATAGATGCCAAGGTTGACAATTTAAATGGCAGAAAAATTTATTATTTACAAGCATGTGAGCAATTTAGATTATATACTGGAATAAAAATCAGTTAATCTTAGATCTAAAACACATAAACAAATAATATGAAAAAAATTGAAAATAGTTTTTTAACTAATAATAATGAAAAAAATAATATGAGTAAGTATGTAAATTTAAACAAAGAATATTTGAACGATGTAAACATATTTGTTGGTCCTGTATCAACAAATGTAGTTAATACTATAAAAAAATTCACTTCAAATGAAGGAATTAAAATTGGATTTATAGCTTCGCGCAGGCAAGTGGATGTAGATGGAGGTTATGTTAATAATTGGAATACTAAAAAATTTGCTGAATATGCTAAATCTAAAAATATTATTCTATGTAGAGATCATGGTGGTATATCACAAGGTGCTATATATGACGATGGTATTTCTTCTTTAATCGAAGATTCTAAATATTTTAAAATTTTACATATAGATCCTTGGTTAAAATATAATAATTTTGAAGGTGCTGCAAAAGAAACCATTAATAATATTAAAACAATATGCTCTATTAATGATGATTGTTTATTCGAAGTAGGTACAGAACAAGCTATATTTGAATACGATGAAATAATGTTAAATGAGTTTTTAAAAAGACTTAAAAATGAATTAGGAGAGTTGTTTAATAGAATTGCTTATTGTGTAGTTCAATCTGGAACAGCTATTGAAGGAACTAAAAATATTGGCACATTTGATAAAAATAGACTTTTAAAAATGTTAGGTATTTGTAAAAAGTATGGAATTAAATCTAAAGAACATAATGGAGATTATTTATCTATAAAACAAATAACAGAAAAATTCGAATGTGGATTAAATGCTATAAATATAGCTCCAGAATTTGGAGTAATCGAGACAGATGCTATTTTAGAACATATGAACGAATATCAAAAAGAAGAATTCTTTCAAATATGTTTAAAATCAAATAAATGGAAAAAGTGGGTGAATAAGGATTTTGATCAAAATAAAAATAAAATAGAGTTGGTTAGAATTTGCGGTCATTATCAATTTTCTACTCCAGAATTTAAATCTTTGAATATAAATATAGATGATATAATACAAAAAAGATTATATGATAAATTATTAGAACTCACGAAATACAATGACACTTGAAAAATAAATTAAGATATATGAGTGAAATGAAAAAAACAATATTCATAGATATTGATGGTTGTTTAATCGAGCATAGAGGTAATTTGACCGCTGAAATACTATGTGAACCAACTATATTGCCAGGAGTTTTAGATAAACTCAATGAGTGGGATGGTAATGGTTATAAGATCATTTTAACGACCGGTAGAAAAGAATCTATGAGAAAAGTTACCGAAGAACAACTTTCTATGGTTGGTATATTTTATGATCAACTCATTATGGGATTGAATAGAGGAGAAAGGATTATTATAAATGATGTCAAACCAGGTATTGATATGAAGGTAGCATCTGCTTATCAAATACCCAGAAATGAAGGTTTGAGTAAATTAAAAATATAAACATATGAAAAATCTATTTTTTTCTGTTATCACTCCTATTTATAATACACCTATTTTTAAAATAAAAAGGTTATATGAATCTTTAATTAATCAAACATATTCTAACTGGGAATGGGTAATAGTAGATGATTCATCAGATGGAAACACAGAAGCATTTGATTATATTGAAAATTTAAAAGATAGCAAAATCACTATATATAAAAATGATCATAATATAGGCATTATAGGATGTGTTAAAAATAAAGCATTTTTTCTTGCTCATGGTGATATATTGGTTGAAGTAGATCATGATGATGAACTTATAAACACATGTCTAGAAAATTTAAATATATCATATAGTTATTCATCTGAAATAGGATTTGTATATGGGCATGCTACTGAAATCTATGAGAATAATGAAGGAACGATTGATTACGGCGATGTTTGGGGTATGGAATATGGTAGATATAGCACAACTACTTATAAAAACAAAGAATATAAAGTTGCTATGGCGGGTAATATTAATCCTAAAACCATACGTCATATAACAGGAGTCCCAAATCATGTAAGAAGTTGGAGAAAAGAGGTTTATTATAAAATTGGAGGACATAATTGTACCTTACAAGTAGCGGATGATTATGAATTATTAATTCGTACATTTTTAGAAACAAAAATGGCTAAAATGAATGTTTTTAGTTATATTCAATATTTTGAGAAAAAAACAGGAAATAATACACAGTTTCTTAAAAATACAGAAATACATGAATTAGTACCTAAAATAACTGAATTGTATAATGATGAGATACATAAAAAATTTATAAAATTGAATATTGACGATTATGTGTGGAATGATGGTTTTGTTAATTTAAACATACCAAATCCTAAAATAGAACAATTTGCAAATATTGTAATTCCGGAAGAATTATTAAAAAATCAATTAAAACCAATAATGTCTAAAGAGAATTTATATGCTTATTCTAGAGTTTATGATATAAATTCTATTTCAGAATATAAGAAAACGGAACATTATTCAAATTTCATAAAATGGCTAGTTAGATTAACAAATTGTCAATCATATCTAGAATTAGGGGTAGAATATGGTACTAATATCATAGAGATTAAAGATATGGTAAATTTATGTGTTGGTGTTGATATAAATGTAGTAGATATATTAGATAAAGGAAATATCGTGTTTTTTCAAATGACAACAGATGATTTTTTTGATAAGTTTTCAAATACTTTTGATATAATATTTATAGATGCCAATCATAGTTTCGAACAAGTCAAAAAGGATTTTAATAATTCTCTAAACATATTAAACAAATTTGGTGTAATTATATTACATGATACTGATCCCATAACGGAAGAACTATTAGCGAAGGAGCATTGTAATGATTCTTATAAAATAGTTGATTATATTGAGAGTTTGAAAAATTTGAATATAATCACTTTACCTATACAAGAAACCGGTTTAACGTTAGTTATGAGAAAAAACGATAGAAGAGTATTGAATTTTTTGAAAAAATAAATATATTAAAATGATAAGTTATGAAGATGCTAAATATATACAAGATTATTTAAGAACCAAATTAGGTGATAAGATCGAGATTTCTGATTTTGGAGCTACCATTGTTCCGACTGGTAAAAAATTATCAGATGGTTGCTATGCTTGTAAATCTGGAAATTGGATATGTGTTTATATAGGTGTAAATTGTAATCTTAAATGTTTAGTATGTCCACAAATTAGTCGTCATAATGGACCAGAATATATATGGGCGAATGGCGGGGCAGATGATATACATTCATTACCTGATCTCAAAAGAGTTATGGAGAGAAATAAAAGAATCACCGGGATATCTTTTTCAGGCGGTGAACCGTTTTTATATATCAAAGAGGTTATAGAATGGTTGGATTTTATAAATGAAAACTACGCAGATATGAATTTATATTTGTGGATTTACACTAATGGTACAAAAGTAAATCGTAAAAATTGTGAATTGTTGAAAAAACACGGAATTAAAGAAATTCGTTTTGATTTAGCCGCATCAAATTATAATGATAAAATAATCGATAAAATAAAATATTGTAAAGAAATATTTGATAAAGTATGTGTAGAAGTTCCAGTTGAACCATGGAAAACTGATAAATTAATTAGTGTGTTGCCAAAATTAAATGAAATAGGTTTAGATTATTTAAATTTACACGAACTTGCCATATGTGAAGATAATTTAGATAGACTTATAGAAGCGGGTAAAATTGATCCTAAATTAATATATAATGCAAAAGGAGATAGTCATTATTTTCCATCCATACTTGATGCATATAGAATTATAGAATATATAGAGGAAAATCACTTAAATATAATATATAACGATTGTAGTGCTAGAAATATGATAAATCAACTTTTAGGGTGGCAATATCAAAGAAATCGACAAAATCCAAATTATGTATGGGAATCATGGGAAAATTTCTTATTGAGAGCACAATCAGATGGAAATACTCCTTAAAAAATAATCAAAAGAATGGAATTAAGTTTTAGCTTACCGTATAAGGTAAAAACAGTTCAAAAAAATAATAATCTTGATATGTTTAATTTTTCTGTTTTATTACTTACTCGTAATAATCAAGACACTTTACAAGCATTAATGGAGTCTTTATCTCAATATAAAAATAATTACGGTGACATATGTGTTTTAGATTTGGGGTCTACAGATGAAACAGTAAACATAATCAAATCATTTGATTGTAAGTTCGAAGATGGATCAAATTTTATTCGTCAGATAGATACTGACATGGCTTTTGCTATAAACAATAAATTAAAAAATCCAGATGACCCAAATGAAATTATAAGTGTGGGAGATGTTTATGTGGATTTATCAGGAGCTAAATCATACTTACAAAGTATGGCAGAATATAATTTTGTTTTAATGTTAGATGGAGATGCTCAAATCGTAAATTTTAATTATGATGCTATTAAAAATCACATATTAACTGGATTTAATAGAATGGATTTTACTATTTATAACAAGCAAAATAGAAATTGTTTTCTTTATAATAAAAATGAATTTAGATGGGCTAATTTAGTATATGAAAAACTAATTCCTTGTGGAATAGAACAAATAGGATTCTTATCACAAGTAGAATTGACGGTTAATTTTACTAAAGAATTGGTTGATGAAAAAGAAATATACAATTCTTTAATCGTAGATTGTTTTATAAATGGTGATGATTTTATTTTAAAAACTAATTTAAGTGAGTTATTATTTAATAAAGAATTTTATCATACAGCTTTTTGTTTTTATGAAAAACGATTAAATAATTGTACAAGTGATTTTGAAAAAAGTTCTTTATATTGTAAAATCGCTGAAATCTTTATGAAAACAGGTAGAGAAAATGAAGGAGTGGAACATTATCATAAAGCATATGTATCGTGTGGTGATTGGAGAACCCCTCTTTATAGATTGGGTGAACATTATTATGTTAAACAATCCTGGAAAAGATGTATTACATATTTAGAAGGATGTTTACATATTCCTAAACCAGAGTTTGATACAAAAGAAAACCCATTCTATTATCAAGATGGACCATATTCAATGTTGTATATCGCTTATTGGTGGGATGATAAAATAGATATGGGCAAATATTATTTTGACAAAGCACTAGAAATAAATCCATATAATCAATTATATATAGATGAAGCCATATATCACTATGAATATAAAGGAAATACTATACCTGGTTATTTGACTTTTCAAAATCTACAAGATTTTTACAATTATAGTAAAAAATATAAATCTGTTTTAGAAATATACCCAGAGAATGCCAGAGGAACACATGCTTTGGTAGCGGGATGCAGTGGTATGGTTACAGTAATAACAAAACAAATTGAAAGTAATGAATTTATAAGACAAGCTGAAAATCCAGGAAATTTAGTTGTTTTAAATATGACAGCTGGAGAAGCATTAGAGAATTTTAAGGATCAAAAATTTGATATGGTGGTTATACATAAATATTATGATGAATTAAGTAATGATATAAATCCATATACATATTTAATTGATTGGGATAAATATACTAATAAATTATTATGTGGAGCTAACTACGAAGAAAACAAAGAAAAGATTAGCGGGTTATATGGAGAGGTAAGTTTTACAAGTAATAATTTCTGGTTTTCTGAATTAAGTGATTTAGAAAAATTAGTTATTTATAAAAGAAAAGAATTTTTAATATGAAAATAGCTCTTTGTTTATCTGGTTATTTAAGAAGCTTTAAGGAATGTTATCCATCTATATTGGAGAATGTTATCCAAGATCACGACGTGGACATATTTATTCATACATATGATAAAATGGGGGAATCCAAGGGTTGGAAACACACACAAACTGGTGAAATACTTAATGAACCAGTTCGGGAAAATCCAATAGAACTAGGATACGCTGAATTTCGACCAATATATAATGAACTTATAGATTTAAATTTTTTACAAAATATTCCACAGGTGAAAGTTGTCGCAGTAGAAAGACTGCAAGATATAAAATATAAATTTAAAAATCTTGTGGGCAATGTTTCAATATTTTCCAATATAGATGAAATTGCTTGTATTTTATATAAAATATGTGAATGTAATAATTTAAGAAAGCAATACGAATTAGAAAATCATATCACATATGATCTTGTTATAAGAACACGTGGAGATCAGATTTTTACTAAAAAAATAAATTATAATTTTCCAAAGGAAAAAATATTAGTTAATGCATATCCGTGGGGGGATCAAGATTATATCATCAATGATGGGGGTGAAGATGTTTGTGTGAGTGATCGTTTTGCTGTTGGTACACCGGATAATATAGATTATTTGAGTGATTTATATTTACATTTAAATGAATTATTTGAACATCACCCCATAACATGTTCACCTATTGAGTTTTTAGTAAAATATCATTTGGAAGGAAAAATAGAATTAGAAAAAAGATTTTTAGGTTTTTATGTTAAACATAAACCCCAAAGATTTAAACAATAATAATAAAATCTACGATATAAATTATGCCTAAAAAAATAGCAATATGCGCGTCTGGTTATTTAAGAACATTTAAAGATTGTTATCAATCCATAGTAGAAAATATAATACAGGATAACGATGTTGATATGTTCATACATACATATGATAAAATTGGAAATTCAAGCGGTTGGAGAAGTCCAATAGATTATTCCCAAGATATAGATATGGATTTCTTACAAGATATACCATATATAAAGTATATAGCTGTTCAAAAATGGAATGATATAAATTGGAAATTTGAAAAATATAGAAAATATCAACCTAATGTGACAAATATAAATACTATAGGTACTATTTTTTATAAGATATACATGTGTAATTTGTTGAGAAAGGAGTATGAAAAAAAGCATAATATTAAATATGATTTGGTAATTAGAATGAGATTAGATCAAATGTTTACTAAAAAAATAAATTTAGAATTTCCTCTAAATAAAATTCTCATAAATTCTTATCCTTGGGGAGATGAAGATTATATCAATCATTTTATTGGGGATTTCTCTCAATTAGATTGTGGTAGAAATGAAACTCAATGGATAAGTGATCGTTTTGCTGTTGGAACACCAGAGAATATAGATTATTTGTCAGAATTATATTTAAATTTTGAACATTTAATAGAAAACGAACGTTGGGTCGAATTAGAATTTCTTTTACATAAACATCTTCAAGAAAAAAATATAGAATATGAAAAGAGGTTTTTAGCTTTCTATGTGAAACACGAGCCTCCAAGATTAATAAAACCGTAATAATATGATCATAATTAGAGCCCCATTTAGATTACCACTCGGAGGTGGAGGAACAGATATCCCATCATATTATCAAAAATATGAAGGTTCTTTAATTACAGCTGCTATTAATAAATATATGTTTGTTAATATAAACGAGCCGGCTTTGGTTGATAAGATTAAGATAAGTTATTCCAAAATTGAATCAGTGGATATTTGTGATATAGATAATATAGAACATGATATAGTAAGAGAAACTCTAAAATATTTAAAAATCAAAAAACCAATAGAGATTCATTCTGTGGCTGATTTGTCAGCTGGAACTGGTATGGGTTCATCTAGCGCATATACAGTCGCTCTATTAAAAGGACTTAATACATTGTTGAGAAGAGATCTATCTTTACAGAATACTGCAGAAGAAGCTTGTAAAATAGAAATGGAATTATGTAAAAAACCTATAGGTAAACAAGATCAATATGCAACTACCTTCGGTGGAATAAATGAACTTGAAATTGATAAATTGGGTAATGTAAAGGTGACACCATTAAATTTAAAAAAAGAGACTATTTATGAATTGGAAAATCGTCTTATGATGTTTTATACGAATATAAATAGAGATGCTAATACAATAATTAAAGTTCAAGAGGAGAACATAAAATGTGATAATTCTATAGCTACTGAATCTATGCATAAAATTAAAAAAATTGGAGAAAGTATCAAGATTGCTTTATTGAACGATGATATTAGTTCATTTGGATATTTATTACATAAACATTGGATGGAAAAGAAAAAAATAACACATTTGATGTCATCCTCAAATATAGATAAGTGGTATGAGCTTGGTATTAAAAATGGTGCTCTTGGTGGAAAGATCATGGGAGCGGGAGGTGGAGGTTTCTTACTTTTTTGTGTTAATCAACAAGATAGGAAAAAAATAAGAACATTGATGGAAAATGAAGGATTACAATATATGGATTTTCGTTTTGATTTTGAAGGTGTAAAAGTATTAGTTAATATATGAAAACTATTTTAATAACAGGAGTGGCTGGATTTATAGGATCAAATCTGGCAAAAAGATTACTAGACGAAGGTTATAAAGTCATCGGTATAGATAATCTTTCATCTGGTTTAATAGAACAGATTCCAGATGGAGTAAAGTTCTTCAAAGGTGATATACGTGAAATGTATTTTTATCCAATAGTTAAAGGCGTTGATTGTATATTTCATTTAGCGGCTAAAAATTGTATAAGTGATTGTCAATCTAATCCCAGAGAAACTTTTGATATAAATGTAAATGGTGCAGTTAATTTAATGGAGGCTGCCAGAATACATAAAGTTGCAAAAGTCATATATGCTGAATCCTCTGCTATATATGAAGGTAGTGATATATATCCTACACCAGAATCTGAAATTAAGCCAGAGAGTTTTTATGCTTTGAGTAAAGTGGGTACAAAACTTGTTATGGATGGTTATGCTAAAAATCATGGTATAATTACAACTGCACTTAGATATTTTTGTGTATATGGTCCACATCAAGATTATAGAAGAAGTATCCCCCCGTTATTTAGTTCGTTCATCATTAAACTTCTTAATGGTGAAACTCCTATAATATATGGGGATGGTAGTAAAAAAAGAGATTTTGTATATGTAGATGATATTAATGATTTTCATGTTAAGTGTATAGAAGATAATAGAACTGATAATGAAACTTTTAATTTAGGTTGTGGACAAAACTATTCTGTCAATGAGATTTATAAAATTATAACAGATAAATTAAATATTAAAGATATAACTCCAAAATACAAAGAAAATCTTCCTGGTGAAACATTTCAAAATTTAGCAGATATAACTAAAGCTAAAAAATTAGGATGGTATCCAAGGACATCGATAGAAGATGGATTACAAAATACAATTCAATATATTCTAACACAATTAAATTTAAACAAAATATGAAAGCATTAATTCTAGCAGCAGGTGAAGGAAAAAGATTGGGTGAATTAACTATCAATACTCCAAAACCTATGATTTTAGTGAATAAAAAACCAATACTAGAACACAATATAGATAAATGTAGGAATTTTGGTATAAACGAAATTTATATAAATCTACATCATCTACCAGAAGTTATAATAAATCATTTTGGTAATGGTGAGAAATTTGGTGTTAACATAAAATATATTTTAGAACCAAGGTTGTTAGGAACTGCCGGAACAGTAAGATATTTTATTGAAAATATTAGACCACAAGAAAAGTTTATTGTTATATATGGAGATAATTTGACAGAATTTCCATTAATTGATATAATGGGGGATTCTATAATAGATGTTGCTTTTCATTATAGAGAAAATGTAAGTAGTAGTGGTGTAGCTCAGATTGATGAAACCGGAAGAATAACATCCTTTATCGAAAAACCTACGTTTAAAACAAAATCTCATTGGGTTAATTCTGGTGTTTATTATGTGAACAGTGAAATAAGAAAATATATTAAAAGAGGGTTTTGTGATTTTTCAAAAGATGTATTTCCAAACTTGCTAAAACTAGGAGTACCGTTTCATGGTCATATTATAGATAGTTGTTTAGCTTTTGATACACCTGAAATGTTAAAAGAAAATATTATCAACTAAACTCTTCAAATTTTATATAAAAATTATGAAAAAAATAGGTATAGTCGGATTATGGCATCTGGGGATAGTCCTTGTGTCAGCGTGGGCTAAATTGGGAAATAAAGTAGTAGGTTTTGACCACGATAAAAATTTAATAGATAATTTAATACAATTTAAACCACCTTTATATGAACCAGAGGTTGAGCAAATTTTAAGAAAAAACACAGATAGAATATCATTTTCTAATAATATGGAATCTCTTAATGATTGTGATTATGTTTTTTTATCTTATGATACTCCAATCGATTCAATGGATTATTCTAATACTAAAATAATTACTGATACGATAATGAGTTTGAAAAAATATCTTAAAAATGAATCTGTTGTTATTATAAGTTCTCAGAGTCCTGTTGGGCTTTGTTCCAGATTAAGAAGTTCTCTTAAAGATTATAATGATACTTTGGAATTGGTATATTCTCCTGAAAACTTAAGATTAGGTGAAGCTATAGAATGTTATTTACATCCAGATAGAATAATACTAGGCGTAGAAAACGACAAAACAAAAGTTCAATGTGAGAATTTATTTAATCAGATTGGAGTCGATATAATAACAATGAGTATAGAAAGCGCCGAAATGGTTAAACATGGAATAAATTCATTTTTAGCTATGAGTGTAGTTTTTACGGACCAACTTACTGATATATGTTCACACAACGGTGCTGATATATTGGATGTAGTAAAGGGTATAAAATCAGACTCTAGAATAGGTAAAAATGCATACATGACGCCAGGTATTGGTTTTTCCGGTGGAACTTTGGGTAGGGATTTAAGAGTATTACAAAAAGAATTTGAATTGAGTGGAGGTTATTCTAATTTCTTTGAAAACATATATAATATAAATTATAATAGGTTATTTTCTATCATAAATGAAATACAACACTATTTTGGAAAATTGAAAGGTAAAACAGTGGGCATATTAGGACTTACTTATAAACCTAACACTAGCACTATCAGACGAAGTTTGTCTATTGAAATGATAAATACTTTATTTTATAGAGGGGTTCATCTTATAGCATATGATCCAATGGCTGATTACTCAGAATTGGATACTAAAATAAATTTTGAAATAGCACATAGTATCGAAGAAGTTATAAGTGTTTCAGATATCACTGTTATTATGACACCTTGGGATGAAATTAAAAACTTTGATTATAATTCTATGGGTAATATTCGACTATTTGATGCTAGATTGTGCGCAGATAAAAATAAGATTAATAAAATAACATATAAATCTATATGAATTTTAAAAATAAAAAAATAGTAATAACGGGCGGAAGTCTGGGGATTGGGTTAGCTATAGCTAAACAATTAGCAATAGAAGGAGCTACTATTATAATAACCGCTAGAAATGATGAAGAATTAGCTTCTGCCAAAAAAGAATTATTTGATTTGACATCTAGAGACCACTGTGCTTATAGAGTAGATGTGAGTAAATGGGAAGATGTTAAAATATTCGCTGAATGGATTGAAGTGGAAATAGGGGTAATAGATGGATTAGTTAATTGTGCTGGAATATACGGTCCTATCGGTAAAACAGTGGATATAGAACCAGAAGAAATATTAAAAACGATTGAAACTAATTTAATGGGAACTATTCATATGTGCGGGGCTTTATGTAAATTATTTTCAAATGATAATAAAAAGAAAATAGTCAATTTTTCTGGAGGTGGAGCTGTTTATCCCTTTCCGAATTATTCAGCATACGCTCTTAGCAAAGTAGCCATAGTAAGATTGACAGAAAATCTTGCATTAGAATTGGCAGATGATAATTTTGATGTTAATTGTGTAGCTCCTGGGTTTGTAAATACAAGAATACACGAACAGACATTAAAAGCTGGAGCAGAGATGGCAGGAGTAGATTTTTATGAAAAAACAGTTAAACAATTGTATGATGGTGCTACTCCTGTAGAAAAAGCAGTTGACTTGACATCATTTTTACTTTCGGAAGACTCAAATGGAATTTCTGGAAAAATTATATCAGCAGTGTGGGACGATTATACAAAAGAAGAGATTCAAGAAAAACTTAGAAACGATAATAATTTTGCAACTTTAAGAAGAATTGATGATAAATCATTTAAAAGTATATGATAGTAGGCATAATAGGATGTGGTTTAATAGGCAGAAAACGAGCTGTTGCTCTGTGTAATGACGATACATTAGGATACTGTTATGATTCAAATATAGAAGTTGGTAAAAGATTTGCTTTGGATTTTGATTGTGAATTATGTTATAGTAGTGAAGATTTGATAGAAAAAAAGAATGTTGATATAATAATTATATCTGTTATAAATAAATATGTTAAAGACATAGCTATTTTAGCTCTTAAAAATAATAAACACGTTCTTATAGAGAAACCCATGGGTAAGAATATTGATGAATCTATTATTATAAATTCACATATTAATAATTCAATTGTGAAAGTAGGATTTAACCTTAGATTTCATCCAGCGATCATAAAATCCAAAGATAAAATAAACAATAAAGAGATTGGTAAGATTTTATTCATGAGGGTTCATTATGGACACGGTTCTAGGGTAGGGATGGAAAAAGAATGGAGAGCTTCAAGGGATTTATGTGGTGGTGGAGAATTATTAGATCAAGGAGTGCATATAGTTGATTTATGTAGGTATTTTTTAGAAAAAGATGATATAGAGAAAGTATATGGAAAAGTATCAACCAAGTTTTGGAACATAGAAGTAGAGGATAATTCTTTTGTTCATCTTGTATCATATTCGGGTGTTGATATTCAAATGGTTGTTAGTTGGACTACATGGAAAAATACTTTTTCGTTTGAGATTTATGGGGATAAAGGTTATTTGAAAATGAACGGTTTGGGTGGTTCTTACGGGGAAGAATCTCTGGAAACCGGAATTAGACCAGATGGGGGAGGAATACCAACTATAACTAAAGAATTTTTCGACACAGACGATTCTTGGATAAAAGAATGGAAAGAATTTAAGGACTCTATCATTGAGAATAAAACTCCTAATGGGAACGCTAAAGATGGTATGATTGCTAATTTAATAATTCATTCTATATACGAATCATCTATAAAAAATAAGGAGATTTATTTACAATGAGTTTTTCTAATGAGTTTTTAAAAGAATGTATTGAAGTCATCGAACAAATTAATTTTGATGACATAGAGAAAGTGGTGAATATACTTTCTATAATCCAAAAAAACAACGGTAGATTGTTTCTTGTAGGATCCGGAGGAGGAGCTGGAAATGCTTCACACGCTGCATGTGATTTTAGAAAAATATGTGGAATTGAAGCATATGCTCCGTATGATAATATATCTGAATTAACAGCTAGAATAAACGATCAGGGATGGAATAGCACCATCACAGAATATTTGAAAGTAAGTAATTTCAATCAAAAAGATTGTTTGTTTGTTTTTTCTGTCGGAGGAGGAAGTAGAGAACCCAAAATTAGCGAGAATATAGTTAAAGCGTTAGAATTAGCAGTGGAAAGAGGGGCTAAAATAGTAGGAATAGTTGGAAAAGATGGAGGACTTACAAAAGATTTAGAAGACGCTGTTATTGTAATACCTACTATAAATAAACAACATATCACACCAATAACAGAAGGATTTCAGGCAATGATATGGCATTTACTTGTATCCCACCCAAAACTTAAACTTAATAAGACTACATGGGAATTTATTGAAGATAACGAAAAAATAAAAAAAATAAAAAAATGAAAGTTAAATTATTTGCAGATGGTGCAGCCAAAGAAGTGATGTTGGAGATGTATAAAAATCCTTTGATATCTGGATTAACCACTAATCCTAGTCTTATGAGAAAAGCTGGAGTAAAGGATTATAAAGAATTTTCCAAGGACATACTATCTTCAATAACAGATAAACCAATTTCATTGGAAGTATTTACTGATGATCTGGATGAAATGTTGCAACAAGCAATAGAAATTTCATCTTGGGGTAAAAATGTATATGTTAAAATACCAATAACTAACACCAAAGGAGAATCTACATATGATGTAATTAAAAGTTTAGCAAAAAAGAACGTGAAAGTAAACGTAACTGCGATTCTTACTATCGAACAAGTATATCATATTTTACCAGCTATATCAAAATGCCCTGCTGGATATATTTCTATTTTTGCTGGAAGAATTGCAGATACTGGTAAAAATCCAGTACCTATGATGAAATTAGCATTAGAAGTATTGAAGGGGTTTCCGAATTTAGAAATAATTTGGGCATCATCTAGAGAATTATATAATGTAATACAGGCAAATAAAGTCGGTTGTCATATTATTACCATAACTAAAGATATTTTTAATAAAATACCTATGATCGGGAAAGATTTAAATGAACTTTCATTAGATACGGTAAAAACATTTTATAATGATGCAGTGGGCTCTGGATACTCAATATGAAAAAATAAAAAATAAATCATGTATGATTTTTCACAAAATCTAATTCTTCAAAAGGTTCAAAAATTAATAGAAGAAGGAAGTACACAAGAATCATTTGAAATACTAAAAGAAAATGTTAGTTCTTTTTCATCAGACGATAGATATCGAGCTTTCTTATATCTGGGAGATATAACATCAGATCCAGAATGGTATCATGGTTCTTTTCATATTTATACGAGAAGACAACCATTACTGAAACTCTCCGAATATTATATGAATAGAGGAGAATATCTTAAAGCAGTGTGTTTTGCTAAAGCATCATTAGAAATAGATCATCAAGACGATTTTTCTGATGAAACGGAAGATTATGCCGATAAAGCACATTGGTTATTATATTTCAATTATTGGTATATCGGAAAAAAGGACGATAGTAAAATTCATTATGATATTTGTTATGGATATTATGAATTAGAAAATATGCCAGATAAATATTTAAATGATTACAGATTTTATTATGACTTACCGACTATTAGTATTAATGGAGAGTGCCCCATAATGGATTTCATATATCCTGTGGAAAAATTAATAAAAGATGGAAAATATAGTATAGAATCAACTGATATAACACAAAAAAGAGATTTAATGATTGAAGTTATAAAATTAAAAACAAATAAATCATCAAAATTGGTTTTAAATAATGGAAATAAATGATAATACAAGGTTGGCGATTGTTGTTCAGGGTCCATCTATATACGTTCCAGAAATTAAAGAATCTTGGAAAGATTTTAAGAAAGATATAATTTTTTCTACATGGATTGGAGACGAGGACAAGTATGAAAAAGACGATTTGGTTATATTTAATGAAAAACCATACGAAGGCTTATATAACTTCAATCTTCAAAAAAAATCAACATATGTTGGATTACTTAAAGCCAAAGAATTAGGGTACACTCATGTTATAAAAGTACGTTCAGATTATCTTCCAACCAACGCCAAAAAATTAGTTTCCATATTAGAGGCAGATAAAATAAATTTATTAAATTGGCAATACACTGAATATTTATGGTTAAGATTTCCTGAACTTAAAGGATATATTACAGATCATTTTATGACGGGTCCAATTGATTATATGATTGAATTATGGGATATTCCTATAAATTTTACCAGTGCTCAAATAATGATTACTTGGAGTTATATAAGAAAATTAAGTCATAAAATTAAAATAAATTATTTACTGCCATATCTTTCTCAAGACAACGATTTATTTTACATAAAAGAGTCGGGAACACCTGATTATTTTTTTGAAAAATATTTAACTCGATTCAATGATAAAGAATTAATTGGTAGATATGAATCTGTTTTTCAAACGTTTAGAAAAGATGAAAATTCTGGTTATTCGGAGTATTTAATGACACCAGAAAAAACTGAACAATTTTTTAATTGGCATTATTTAGATTTTATGATGCATTTTCATCCACTACCATATATAACAATATTTAATAATAAAAATATAAATATTGATTTAGAAAATATGGTTTATCCTTCAAATAAACTTCAAATTACTAATAATAAAGACGATATAAATGGAGAATATGTCATTAAAGCTGAAAATATAATTGATTCTGAAACTATTATAATTCAATTATTTAAAAAAATGAATATTTTATATGACGATATAAAAAATAATATAACATATACATATCAAATAAAAGAATATGTAAGTAAAAATGACAAGACATTTAAATTTTTATATGATGAGAGACAATCTTGGATAAAACCTGGAAATTTTAAAGATTCTAGTTATACTAAGAGCGTTGAATGTTTTACATCTGATATATTGTTAACAACCGATGAATTTAGATGGAATCCTTTAAAAAACATGGTTCCTGTAGATTTAGATTTTATTCAGTTTGGTATAGATGAAAATGAACTTTATATAAATAAAGGTACTGGAATTATAACAGAAGCAGTGAAATTTAGATTTGATAAATTATTATTAGATAATAATATTTTAAAACTCAACTGTGCTGTAACCGGAGAAAATGTTGTTAATAATAAAATTAAGGTTTTTTATATACCAGATGAAATTATTAATATGAAAGGTTTAGATAATAAATTTAAATGTGTTAGTAGTATATATTCATATCACCAAGATTATTTGAAAGATGATTTATTAAATATGGTTAAATCTCAATGGGTGAATTTATATGACATAAAAACTATTTTAAGAAATTATAACATAAGAAAAATTAATAAATTTATAATTAATTCTGGTTATGAAGATTTAAGTTTAATAAATATTATATATGAATTAATTTCTAATTCAAATTTAGAAAATCATCCTAATGAAATTAGATTAATTACTCAAGATTTTAATTATTTACTTGAAAATAACAATGTTGCGAACCCTTTTATAAATTTGGGATATTCTGTTTTTTATAACGATAAGAATACTGTTCTTAAAAAATAATTAAATCTAAAAGATTTAAAATAGATATATTTATGAACTACAACTACACTAAAGATGTGGTTGTTTCTTTCAAGATAACTTGAAAAACTCTTTTTACAGAGGCTTGTTCATAGAAGCAAAA
>Ga0172381_10002042_pt1 | contig 22933 bp, 39 predicted proteins | sample Leawel6488metaG_FD_119754 | JGI IMG/M metagenome (GOLD analysis project Ga0172381, IMG submission 119754) | Leachate microbial communities from a municipal landfill in Southern Ontario, Canada - Leachate well 64-88 metaG | ecosystem: Engineered > Solid waste > Landfill > Unclassified | place...
CGAGCCGTTCCTTGCCTCTGGTCTGCTTCGTGACATGATCGATACACGCGTCAAGCCGACTGCTGTTTGGTACCCGGACGGGAAGATCTTCTACTTCGACGACTGCGTGTACGAGCCATTGGAGACAGAGCATGGCGTCTGAGCCGGAACCAGGACTTGATCTACCGCCGCCTCTGATCAAGAAGACATGGTTGAAGAAGATAGCGCGCTCGGTGCCTGCTCCCTCACCAGAAGACGATTTCGACTACGCCGAAATGATTCGAGCTTTCGGAGAACCAGGAGACGACACAGATGCCGATGCCTAGCCTACCAGCACTGATCAACTACAGATGGATCCACGACGCCCAACTCCACTACGCCGAATTCGGTTTCAAGAACGTGAACGTTCCGTGGCTGGTTACTCCTGAGATCCAGGATATCACGCGCCCGCAGGAAAGCCGCCGGTTCCAGCTTGCGGACAGCGACAACAGCAAGTGCTTCGTTGCATCTGCGGAACAGAGCTTCTTGTACCAGTACGCCAAAGCCGCACTTCCTCTCGGTACGTTCCAGGCGACGACTCCGTGCATGCGCTTCGAGAACTTCGACTCCTTGCATACCAAGTACTTCCTAAAGACCGAGCTCATCGACACCGAGAACACGACCGAAGACCGTTTGATCGAGATCATCGAGCTCGCTCTCAGTTTCTTCGGCCGCGTCTTCGACCCAAAGCGCTTGAGTAGGCTACAGACCGGCCACCAGAGCTTCGACATCGTGGTCGACAACGACAGCAGTCTCGAGCTCGGTAGCTACGGTATCCGCAGATGTCCGTTCCTGACCTGGATTTATGCCACAGGATTGGCAGAGCCCCGCGCATCCATGATTGCTGAACTAACTTTGCGTCAGGATGCGGAGAGGCGGGCAGAAGCCGCAAGGACACCGCAGCGATAACGAGAACAGCGCGGAAGCGGGCGCTTCAGGTGTCGACATCGGTCGATGCTACCGCAACCATCCCGACAACACCAAACGAGGAGAATGACATGGTCAGCAACATCTACGAGTACTCGCGCAAATTCGGCGGTATCAAATTCCATCCCGGCAAGGTGTACTTGCTGCTTGACCTCCTCGGTGAGGTGTGTTGGTACTGTTCGAAGCGCAAGACCGTCCACCACGTTCAGCACACACCCGGCGAGTTGGAGAAGATGGTGCTGATGCATCACGGCCGCTGCCAGAAGTGTGAGCGTACGCGCATGGACATGATCCGCGACCGCCTGTACGACTTCCCGGCTGTTGCCAACCTCGTCATCGGTCAGCGTGGCGGTAAGGACATACTGGCGGCGCTGCTTGTCGGTTACTACAACCAGGTCTCGAAGACCGTCGGAAAGCTTGTCGTCTGCCATGCCAACATCAGCAAGTCCGGGGAATGGAAAGAACTTACACAGACAATGCACACTGCCGGTCCGTTCCCGCCACTATTCACGGAAGGTCGTGTGCTTTCCAAAACGGCGTGGCAGTCGTTTCCTGAACACCCGGGGTTGCTCGTGTTCAACGAATCCGCGTGGTTGGAGAAGAAGGACAGGTCCATCTACAACATCGTCCCGGCTTTTGAGGATCTGCGCAAGCGTATGGGTGTGCAGTACGCCGTCAGTAAGCGCGCTGTTGCGAACAAAGCACCGGAAACGTTGCCGGCAATGTTGGTCTCGTTGACATCGCCGCGTGTGCGTGGCGACATCTGCTGGTATCTGCGTGACGAGGCCGTCTTCGATCACAGCATCTACAACGCCTGGCACCCGGTGTGGGACGTAACCAACCTCAAGAAGTCAATGCTCACAAAGGTGCACGACGGCGATCCGACAGCGAAGCGTGACTTCGCTCTCGAGTACTGAGGAGATTCAACATGGCGGCCGAAGTAGAACCCAAGACACACAGCGACTACGCTGACAAAAGACCGTGGCGTGCTTGGGAAATGCGCCAGGAAGAATCAGTAGTCGTCATCGGTCCGAAGATGGCAGAGTACTTGGCTGCTGGTGGTCAGCTGCCGCGCGGCCGCCGGTCATGACTTTATCGATTGTGCTGCGTTATCCTAACCACGGAGGTAGTCGATGGCTGCTGAACCAGACCCTGGTATTGAAGTCACTGCTGCTATCGAAGGCACCAACTTCCAGCTGTACGGTAGCTGGAGTGGGCGCTTCACGGCAGCGCGCTCGAACATCGTTGAAATTCCGAGAATCGGGAAAAGGCTCAAGCCATCAAGCAGCTTATGCGCTTTCCCGGCACGATGACGTTGGTGTCGCATGCCTACCGAGCCTGAACCAAACATGAAACGCGAGACTGTGGTTGTGGTAAACAGCGACGACAGTCCCGGCACGGTTATCGACGTGCAGTGGTTCATGCTGAAGAGCAAAACCGATGCTGATTCTGAAAGGAAGGTGGATGATGGCTGCCGAACCAGAACCAGGTATCGACACAGAAGCAGTCGATGTCCGTTACTCATCTACTGTGTTCAGAATGACGCGTAGCCTCCCAAGCAAGCAGCAGGTGCAGCGGGACGAGGCTGTCCCTAGAAAGACAGTGGTTTTCAAATCCAGGTTTGTGCGCCATGCCGTCTGAACCTTCTCCTGGTGTTGATCTTCCTCCTTGGAGGGAGTTCCTGCAGGCGCATCTTGACGCTGCGCACCAGCGCACACGTGATCTATATCTACGCGTAGCGGCAATGTCACTGAACGGAAAACCGCCGACGCTTTCTCAGTTTGTTCAAAATGCTGGCCTGGATCCTGCACTGATCGGCGAACGTCGTTTACTCCTGGAGGATCTACGTGTCCGCAGAACCTGAACCTGGCATAGATAGCGTTTTCATAACGAGGGATGCTTTCTTACGTCGCTTTATCGGCGCCTTCTATACAGCACGTTTCGGCAGCAACAAACCGAACACAGCAAACACGCCAAAGGCAGACTGCCTCACCGCTACGGAGGTTACTTATGCCGGTTGAACCAATACCAGGTGTTGAGCCGGTACCGAAGCCATTGGTGTTTACGAAGTTCCTGCTAGACATACTTGGTGTTTCTGATCCGGAGCAAATCAAGGCCATGGCTCGCGCGGCTTTCCCACACCAAGAAGAGCAACCAACACTGGCTAGGCTTGTTGTAGGCGCTGAACCCGCAACACCACCACAACAGGTACGCGTGCATGTCCGCAGAACCTGAACCAGGTGCTGAGTCCGCGGTGGATCCTCTGCTTCTCTTCATTGAGAGCGTGAACGCCACGCGGAGAGCTGCGCTCGTGGACGCATACGCCGGAGCTCTTGTGGATGCCGGAGGTTTTCCTGTTGACGCTGCTCGTGTTGCGGCACTAGCTTTGACTGAGCTACCGGAGGAACGCGAGTGGCCTCAAAATTGAGCAAGTCCGACTTCGGTCCAGAGCACTTTCAATTAAGTGATGATCTACGCGCACGTGCTTTGACCGCGGAGCACGCCTACGTACTCACAAGAAATGAGCTCGCTGTTCGTTTTGGAAACAACAGCAGCCTTGACGAGGCTTTCCGGCTCAGCGTCGACCTCGAGGACAGGATGCAGAGCCAGGACATGGATCTTGTGTCCTCACACAGTCCGGTTCTCGACTTCGCGATGTCGGTAGCTCGTCGAAAGCAAGCCTGGGAAAACATAGACGCCGCAATGCCGACGCACACGCAGACATGGTTCATGCTCGACACCGGCCTGAACATGCTTCGCTTGTCCGGGAGACTGGCGACGGCCAAGTACGTGGACTGGCGGTTGGAGAAATTCGTGCCGTTCCTGGAGAAGCTCGAGGACGACAACACCGTCTACATCAACAATATCAACAGGCAGAATCAGCACATGCTGGAAGAAGCGAAGCGTAACCGTGTCGTGGCGTCGCCTAGCGTTCTTGCTCATGTTGGTATTGCTGATCTTCCTGTTCATTAGGATTCTGAACACAACCAAGGAGAAACAGTGGATATTCTCAATCAATGGCCAGCATTCTACAGCTTTACGTTGGCAGTTTTGGCCCTCGTTTTTGTGAAGCTGCTCGGCGACAAGCTCTTGGTGTTGTACTTCACCAGGAACAACGACAAAGGCAGACGACAGCCGCAGTTCCACAAGCATCAGCTGCTTCTGTACGTGCGCGCAGCCTCAGTCGAGACCAAGATTCTTGTCTTTCATGTGCACGACGTGAAATGGTTCGATGAAGATGGCGGTTATCGCTATGCCGGCTTCGCCTACGAGAAGTCCGAGACCGACAAGGAATCGTACACGATCGACAATCTTCAGTTCTATACCACTATTCTGGGTGTGCCTGAAGGTCGTCTTATGGTCCCGGCACCTGAAGAGGTTGGCTTCCTCAAGCACTCTGTCTACAGCAAGCCATGAACAACAACAACAACAACAACAACAACAACTCATTCATCGAGTTCGGACCCAGCCAACTTGTCAATGTCAGGCAGGTGGCTGTCTTCAGGGAAGTGTCTTATCCTGCTGGTGCTTGGCCTGGGCTTTGCTTTGTATCTGCGGACGGCTACGAGTTCGCCTCTGCGTACACAGAGCGCTACGTCAAGAACTTTGGAGATCTCATCGAGCGTCTGGATTGGGTACTCGGAAGCGATTCCCTGATTGTGGTGCAGGACCCGCATGTGGTGATTGTGAAAGAGCACATCATCCATGTGTACTCATCGGTGTCGAAAGAAGGATCGAGCTGCTGCATTCAGCTGCAGTCAGGTCTGGAATACGCTGTGCACAGTCGTACATACGACGACATCCGTGCTCACCTGCGCGGGGAGCGATTGTGAGCGCGCGGTCGAAACTCAGGCGGTTACGCCTTGAGAATTCGCTTATGCAGGAAGCTGTGACAGCGTCTGTCAATATCAAGGAGCTTCTGTACAACAAGCTCTTCCCGGGTGAGCAGGCCGTTGACCGCGAAGTGCGCTGGAAATGGATCCTTCTCAAGCTCGACGACGTCTTGCGCGAGAACGCTCGGATGCGTGCACAGCAAGCTGAAAAGGAGACAACATGTCCGTCGAACTGACTGTGCGCTTGCGCAATACCAGTGATACCACGCGTCTGCTGGCGGCATTGCGAGAAATCGGACTTATCGACATGTCGTCGACCGCGGAGCCGACCTACGATTTCGACGCCACGGCCGGTCGTGACATTTCCTGCAAGTGCTGCGGCCATACCAGTCCGGACATGCGGGCTCACCAGGACAACAACGAGACCAAGCTCATTTTTGACATGCTTGTGCACGCCGGTGTACGAGTTCTTGATCAGTCCATCCACCACCTTGTCCATCCGAGAAGATAACGTGACCCAGAAGGCATCCACGAAGCACACCAATCCCACCGCCGTCATCGACGACATCCGCAGCTTCTCCAAGGAACATGAAGGTGCTGAGATCATCGTCATCACGACACCAACAGGCCTGGAGAAGATTGCGGAGCTGCAACGAAACTGGTTCTCCGAGCTCGTCTGTCCGCTGGACAAGCACAGCGCCATGTTGGCCGGCCGCAAGGTCTACGTAGACTCCGGATTGGACGCCATGCTGTTGGTTGCGCTTTCGGCAGGTGCGTAATGGCTACGGCAACAAAGAGACTGTGTGCTGTTGTCTTCGTTCTTTCATCGGCGGCCTGGGCTCTTGCTTTCTGTATCGCGTCTCTCGACAGTTTTGAGGCTAGTGTAGGCCAGCGCCAGTTGGACAAGACAACATTTTGGGCGTGGATCGTCACGCTTGCTTACATACCCGGTGTTCCTGTTGTCGATTATATCCTGACAGAATGTCACACAATCAAGAAGGTGATCAAATGGATGTTCAGCTGAACCGCGGTTACCACAACACCGACATCCCCAAAGGCGAGTTCGGGAAGCTCTCGAAGATCACGGAAGAGTACCTTGAGCTTGTTGACGCCAATGCCCAGGGTGTTCGCATCCTAGAGCTCAACGAGCTCGCCGACCTCATCGGCGCCGTTGAAGGCTACGCCGAAACGCTTGGGTTCACACTCTCGGACTTGATCGCGATGAAGGATCGAACAGCGGCAGCATTCGCTTCCGGAGAACGAAAATCCGCGCCGGTCCCAGCGATGCCTGCAGCTCCGCGGCCTTACACAACATCGCCAACTATCGGTCCTGTCTTCGACAACCTGTTCGTTGTCGCGACAGTCCACCTCGTGCACGTTGTCGACCCGATCTTGACGCGTATCTACGTCAACACCGACGAGATCGATCGTGACCAGTGCTGGGATATCGCGAAAGACCTGGAGCAACTTGAGCACGGTGTGGACTGGCACTACAACACCTTGCTTGCGGCTTTGCGCAAGCTGGCTACCGGATCTGTGATGTGGCTGCGTTGGTCGGAATGTCAGCTTTGGTCTGCAGAGCTCAAGGCAAGCAATGTAACGAAATCCGCACTGCGGATCACACTGGACACCAACGAGCCTCCTGCACATGTGGCTAAAATCGAGAGGCTGTTGCTCGCATCGATTGAGCGTGTGTCTGCACCAGAGCGCGAGCTCGGGGATGAAGGTGAAGTCCTCGCTGATGAGGATGTTTTGGAGCTAGTAGGAACGCTTTATGTCAATGGGGCAGAAACTCCTGTTTTCGTTAGCCTGCTCGACTTCGACAACCAGGATATCTCGCGTATCAAGATAGACTGCTCTGGTCTTGCAGCATACTTGATTCAGATCCCTTTGATCGGTATCAAAGGCATACGTAATGTTCTCTTGGATATCCGCGGTTCTCTACAGTGGGACAAGTGGTCGTCTGTGAAGCTTGTTGAGACTCATCGGGGATCTGTGCTTGCGTACGAGATCACAAAGCGTGAGCGTATACGTTCGCAGACGTGCTTTGTTAACGCGGATCGTGCACCCACAGCAACTACAGCGCAGGCTGTCGCTGATAGCACCAAGCTGTTCCAGGTCGGTTCAGTCGAAACCGATAGCCTGCATCAGAAGACAGTTTCTGTGTACGTAAGAATAGATGATACCGGGGAACAGGAGCGCGAAGCCATCGTACAAGACCTTAACGTGCTGCGCTCCGCTTTGCTTGTGTCGTCGTCGTCGTCTTCTGTGGTATCCTTGGATACGTTGCACTCGCGGCTCGTGGCTATCGTGAACTCGAACTGGGGTGCTGCAAACTGGCGTGCGTGCTCGTTGTGGTTGGTTACATTGGTTCCGTACCAAGGAGCAACAGCCCTTGCTGTTCTTGTGCATACAAAACCAGGCTATCCGGCGTCGACGGCGTCAGAGCGTGTGGTGCGCAAGCTTCTGGGCGTGCCTGCGCAAGAACCGGAGCCGGTTCCAGTGCTTCAGGCGCCTGATGACGCTGCTGTGCAAGGGTACACGATTCAGTGTATCGGTGACATCGACGGCATCAGCATCTGCTGCGCCACCAGTCTCGGACATTTCAGCAACGTGGAGACTTTGGTGTTGTCGACAACGTTGAAATCTCCGCGCGTAGCCGAGCACAAACTGCGTATTGTGTCCGAGCTCAAGAGCTTCACCGGCAACGTAAGCGAGCAGGCACGTGCTCGTTACTACGCCTCGGAGCTGCAAATTGCTCTTCACCAAACCGAGCAGGACCGGATCTGGCGGAATGTGTGCTTCTTGGCCTCGGCACAGGAACAAGGCTGCGCCGTGCTTGTGCTACCACGAGACAAGCGCAACGGTGCCCTGGGTTGGAAACACTGTACCAGTGGATCTGTGTCCATCATGGTGCCAGCGGACGCTGTTGCCCGTGAGCTCCTCCACAGCGAAGAGCTTGCTGAACGTGAACGTGAGGACTAGCTTTTGACCATGCACAAGACCAACACAACACCAGTCCAGGCTGCATTCGCTGACGACCTTGCTGCGCGTATCCGCACAGGCATGGACTCGGTGTTGGCGGCGCCGAAACCGCGGCTCAGTCGTGAAGATGTCAAGAAGATCGTGCTCGCGGAGCTGCTCAGCACTCTCACACCGCTCATGCGAGAGGCGGGAGAGCTTCCGAACAGTAAGCCTGACGTTACCGTGAAGGAGGACCCTGACGTTCCTGGTTTGTACCATTTCCAGTATGCATTGCAGACGGCGCGGGCGCGGCCGCGGCAGCAGAGCCTGAAGATCTGCAAACCCGCGGACATGTCCGACGCCGCCTGGGCTAAGATCAGGTTGGAACTTTCCGAGTTTGTGGACAGGATCAACAGCATGAACGAAGCCGAGTACGCTGCCTTCCTTGCGGAGAACGAAGTATGAGCACACCACACAGCATCAAGATCAAGGATAACAACAATGACACGTGACTCTCTAGGTGACCGCATTAAGGTGCTCGAGAACTGCACCAGGATCCATCTGCCGCGTCGCACGTACACGCTGATGCGGTTCGACGGCAAGGCCTTCCATTCGTTCACGAGGAAATGCCAGCGCCCGTTCGATGAATCCTTGCGCCGCTGCATGGACGCCGCGGCTTTGGCTGTGTGCAAGGAAGCTGCCGGCTGCCGCATCGGCTACGTCCAATCCGACGAGATCACGATCGTCATGACCGACTTCGAAACGTTCACAACCGAAGCCTACTTCGACGGCAACATCCAGAAGCTGTGCAGCATCCTCGCAACCACGGTTGCGAACGCGTTCAACGAACAGTGGCAGCTGGAGATTCTCCGAGCTATCGAAGTCGCGTACACGCAAAACGTAGGTCTCCCGTTCGGTGCATTGTCCAAGGCTTCTGTGGAAGACATCATCAAATGCCCGAAGGCGAAGTTCGACGCCAGGGCATGGACGATCTCGGATCCGTGGGAGGTGTTCAACACCTTCAAGTGGCGCCAGGATGACGCCACACGTAACGCGATCCAAATGGTTGCGCAGTCGATGTACTCGCACAAGGAGCTGCACGGCAAGAACCAGAGCGCGATGCAGGAGATGATCTTCCAGCGCGGTGACAACTTCAACAACTACCCGACCAAGTTCAAACGCGGTAGCTTCCTGTACAAGAACGACAACCAATGGGTCGTGGACACGGAAGCGCCGATCATCAACCAGGAGCGCGAATACTTCTTCAGCAAGCTCCCGCTCCTGGACCGTCCACCTGCGCCAACAGCCGAGGCCTGATACATGCTACACATCCCAGCAATACGCACGTTCTTCCTGAAGTCCAATGGTCTGCGCTTCCAAGCCGTCCGCTGGTTTGGTTTCGAGCAGAGCAAAGACCTTGGCGGTTTGATCCAGAAGGTGCCGCCGAACCACTCCGTGTGGGATGCCGCCGGAGGCAGCATCGCCCACAACTACGGCTACTACAAAGACACCGTTGTAACACCGGGAGATTGGGTTGTCGTAGCCTACGATGACCACAGCGCTTGGCCTGTAAAAGCAGCAATGACATACGAAGAGCTCGGGCTTGCTCCGGTCTACCACGACGGTCTTCTTTACGACGTCGCGTCGGACAGGCCTGTCGGCGGCGCGCTCGAACGTCGAGAACGTATCCTGCTAGCGGCGCTACGCGGCGGCGAACTGAACACGTCGCTGATTCTGGAGCGTGCTCACGTCGGTCAGCAGGTCCTGGACAAGCTCGAACGCTACGTCATCTCCGGGAGACTGCACTATGCCGATTAAGCTGAAGAGGGTTGTGTCTATCTGCTGTTTTTCATTGCCTGCTCTCGGTCTGCTGTACTGGAGTTTGTCGGTGCTGTTCAGCACAAGCATCGCGGTTTTGGGCTACTCGAAACCGGACGCTTTTCTTTTCCACAGGTCGCTCCTATCCTACGGAGCGTGCCCGCACATACCTCTTGTCTACGTCGACGGTTACGGTACCAGAAACGACACCACCAGGGTTGTTGGCGTGTGTCTGACCTGGAACGGTGTTGACGTTGTCGAGGGCTCCGATATCCAGAAAGCGAGGCGCTGATGCGCGCACAAGTATTGGACGCTGCGTGGGAATACCTCAAGCAGCATCAAGACGCCATGGAAACAACGTCTCCGGTCGTGGAAGACGTGCGCCCGGCATTGCTGGCGTTGCGCTATGCCATGAACGAGATCAAACTTCTCAAGGCCGAGCTTGAGCAGGCAGCGCCGTTCGCGGCGCAGTTCCAGCCGACGTACAGGTGCGAGGTGGAGTTCCTCGGTTCTGCGCCTGTGCAGGAAGATATCGATCTTACCCAGGACCCAACAACAACAACACCAGAACACGTACGCCAGGCGTGCATGGCCGCCGGCATAACCAGCGTGGATCACCACCGGTGTGGATGCTGCGACGCCATGGTACGGTACCTTGTTCGGGACGGAAACCTGTACTTCGACAGCAGCTGCGACTGCAGCAGCCGCGGCGGCCCGTCGCTGCAGGCGTGGTCGAGTGCTTCGGCTTGGATCAACATGCAGACGTCACCTGAGCACAAAGACCGGCTCAGGGTTGCTTTCGGCCTTCCACCCCTGTTTCCTCCTGCGCCTGCTGAAAGTACTTGACGCAAGCTTCCTGGGCTTGTATTTTCATCCTCAAGAACCCGGCGTCGCCGGAATGGAGGACCTATGTCACGTCGTACCCCGGATGCAAGACTTGTACTAGCCCAGCTTCGCCAGCAGGCGTGCACCGACGCCAGCGTCACGAAGAGCAAGATCGATAGCACCAGCTTCTCGTTGCGCTTCACCGTGCAGAAAATGCAAAAGAAGAACCTGGAGCGAGCAGCGGCATCTGTCGTTTCCGATCTGTGCCGGAGTCTTCTGTTGCGCGGGATCACTGCGGTACCGTGCCCGGCTTTGGCTGTAGGCACACTGCAGCCAGGTAAGCGGGAGAAGTACCAGGCGGATGTACAGTCCGGAATCACGATCGAGCCGCTTCCGAAAACGACAGCTGACACCGCTTACATCCACAGACTCGCCGAGGCTCTGTTGGTGGCACGCTGCCCGGTACCTGTGAAGGACCATCCGTTCACCTACGGCAACGTATCCGTCAAGGCTGTTGACGGCTTTGGCTCCGTGACCGTGCGCGTTGACTTGCGCACGAACAGGCCGCTTTCGAAGACGATTACAACTGAAGCCTACGACGATGTCATTCGGTTCTTCAACTACTTCCTCGTTCCGGCCTTGAACTTGGCAGGCTGCCTGCTCAGCGTACCGTTCGATGTTCAGCACCCACCGACAACGCTTGTTTCCGTGAAAGTCCCGGAAGCACAGAGCTCGAACAAGACCTCGATCTTGACATTCGCAGGCGTCTTGAACCTCAACAAAGCTTGACTTTCGCGTACGTTGAGGCTATTCTTTGTGAAGAACCCGGCGGTGCCGGAACGGAGGCAACCATGACCAAAGCCAGCCAAGCAACGGACAGTGCCCTCAACGACTTCAGTGCGCTTGTGGACTGCGTTGCTGAGTATGTCGACGCTACGTGGCACGCCAGACTCTGCCCGCACAGTTACGACGACAGCGACCATGTCGATGTAGCTGCTCTGGACGCGCAGCAAGTCAAGAAGTTCAGGGGGATTTCGCTCGCCAGCGGTCGCGCACAATCCATCGAGTGTCAGCTGACCCTCGGGTCTGTGCTGCACAGCGGCGACCCTCCGTTGCACGCCCTTGTCGGTGCCTGTATCAGCTACGGGATGGAAATCGAGGCAGAGCGCCGGCGCCGGCGTGTCGCAGCTCCTGCAGCAGACCTTCAGGCTGCTATCGAGAAGCTGGCTGATCTGCCTCTCCCGGACGCGACGTGTGATCTTGTTGCTCGTGCTCTACTCCTTTTGCTTGTGGTTCGCCTGTGAGCTGGTACAAGGACACGATTCCCGCCATCGACAACCGCAGCCTGGACGCCATGGTTGTCGCCGACCGCATCAAGGCCGACTACGCCGCCCGGCGCATCGAGCTGCCGGAAGCGTACTGGCGCCTGGTTATCTCGCAAGCCGTATTCGTCTCCAGGAACTTCACCGGGCTCGCTTTCGACGAGATCGCCAAAACCATCTCCGGCACCACCAAGACACCGGTACAGGACCTCCTGCCTTCGGTCTTGCACGAGTCCTTGTACAAGCCGCTCATGCTGGCCGCCGGCCGCGCCGCAACACACGCAGGGACGCAGATCCGCATGGAGGCCATACAGGCGTCGGTGTTGTGGTCGTGGGGTTACGGAAAAGGCGTCTACGACATCGACAAGACCGTTGCCGACAGCGTCATCGACACCGACATCACCGAGGTGCCGCAAGCACAACTGCAGTACATGCCGTACAAGGCCTTGTACATCAGCAACCGCGTCGGCGATTTCGAAGGTTGCTTCTTCACCAGGATCGACATCCCCAGCAGCAACCAAACCGCACTGTCGTTCTTGATGGTGAAGGAGCGGTGGCCGTTCCGCAAATCCCACGAAGCCGACTTCGTCGCCGGCACGCTGGACATGTCCTTGGATAAGAACATAGCCACCGCCTTCGATGGTGCCGCGCCGGACGACCACGACGCGTTCAAGGCCTACATCAACATGTTGCTGCTTCTGTGCTGCAAGAACGTCAGCATCACCGGCTTTAGCACCACCACACCCGGGCCAAGCGTGGACAAGAAGTCCAACGAGCTCCTGGTTACGCCCGGACCTCGGCACTGGAATGTGGCCTCCAGGGAAGGTGCCGCGCTCAGGGCGGTCTTCGCCCAGGCCGACGCCGCCGAAGGCCAGGCAGGTGAGCGCGGAGGCCCGCGTGCTCACGTGCGTCGTGCACATTGGCACTCGTTCTGGCACGGTCCTCTCAATTCTTCCGAGCGGAAGCTGGTGATGCACTGGATCGCTCCTGTACTCGTCGGCGCCATGGAAGACCAAGTCACCACCCACCACAAGGTTGCCTGATCATGCCCCGTAGACCGAGAGACGCAGATAACGACGACTTCAACGAAGGTTTCGAAAGCTTCGATGAGCTCGAAGCCGAAGAGCATCTCGAGCAGCTCGACCCTGACGCAGACCTGGACGAGATCCGGGAGATCGACTTCGAGGACCCGAACTTCATCCGCGGCCAAGCTCCGTGGTATGGCGAGGATATTGACGATCTCGACTGATTGAGCGTACATTGCCAAGAACCCGGCAACGCCGGAAAGGAAAACATCATGGCCGCTGCAGATACCCTCTGGTTCATCATCGCTCGCCCGTACATGAGCGACTGCACGATCCCGTTTGTGTACCGCGTACCGGCCGACGAGTCCGACGCTCTCGTTTGCGTGCGCAAAGCCATTGCTTCGTGCGTGCACGCTCGCCTGGAAATTGTGTACGCCGTCCAGGTCGACAAAGACACCTTCGTGCTCGGGAATATGGCAAAGGTCGGGTACTGGTGTCCGTTTTCTTCGTTTGCAGAGTACAACGAAAGCCAGGCGTTGGGCCATGTGCGCAGGGATGCGTCCAGTGTCGCCATATATCTCTTGGACATTGAGCGTATCCGTGACGGTGGTGAAATCGTCTACTACCGTGACAATCGCGCGCAGTCGCGCGTTGTCGTAACGGAAGAGGACCTGCAGGCCAAAGCGACAAAGGTTCGTCTCAAGATACTGAACGATCTACGTTCGTACGCAGCGGATGCCGTGCTGCTGCAGCAGCCAACGTTCAATGCCGACGAGCTTGCGGACAAGATTGTTGCTGACAGTATTCGTGTCGAACAGGCATCACGGAAGCGGCGCGCGGAAAGTCCGATCAAAGGCGTACGGCGCCGGAAGAAACAGCATGTCTAGGATATCACAGAACATGCGTCTTGTCCTCTTGGACATTGCCGCAGGGAAGTCCGAAACCGCAGGCTGCCACGGCCGTTCAGAATTCGGTGGTCGTGCCGGTACGCTGCGCGCCCTGCGTCAACGCGGACTTCTTCGCAACAACGCACTTACAGACGCAGGGCTGTCCTTCGTACGGACCTTGCAGACACAGAGTAACAAGGAGCAGTAGATGATCCACACCGCCATCCAAAAGGCCTACGACCAGTTTGCGCTGCACAAGTGGGAGAGCATCTACTTCGCTCTCGATGTCCACGGCACCGTGGCCAGCCCGGACTACAAGGCTGCATCCCAGGAACTCTACGATGTTGTCGTGGAACCGCTCCAGGTCATCTCCAGACTCCCGGAGGTGCAGATCATCCTGTTCACGTGCTGCCACCCACACGACTACCCAGCCTACTACAAGCTCTTCGAGCGCTACGGAATCAAGATCTTCCGGATCAACGACAATCCCTTAGTCGCGAACACGCAGACCGGATGCTTCGACAAGAAGTTCTACTTCAACATCCTGGCAGACGACAAGGCCGGCTTCGAGCCGTGGATGTTCCCGAGCGTCCGGGACGCGTTCCTGAACGCCAGGCAGTTCAACCCACGTGTACGTGAGATCTACGGCGACAAGTCGGTTTACGCACAATACGGAGCCCAGGTATGACCAAGAAAAGCACCTACAAGATCCACGCAGAAGTCTTCTACAAGCGCGGTGACAAGGTCATTGCCAGCAAGTCCGTGCGCCTGACCGCAAAGCATATCATTGTCGGTTACATCGACATGCGTTGGCGTGTAGAGCCGAGTGACGCCGGCTTGCGCGTGATCAGGGAAGCTGGAGCTGCTGTAGCGCAGTCTGCTGGCGTGCACCCAACACAGATCGGATTCAAAATCTCGGCCGACGCCGACGCACTTGCGGCCAGGTTGAAGTTGGCCGAGTCCGAAGCTGCAACAAGCATCAGCATGCTGGACAGCAATATCACCCGTACACGCGCTTACCTTGAGCAGATGCTGAAGGCGCAGGGAGCACACGAGCGTACCGTCCGCGAGTGCCGCGCGATCGCTGTGAAAGTCGACCAGCAGAGCTGCGCGACCTTCGAGGAACCGTGCCGTAGTCGGCCGCGAAAGATCGTAATCTAAGGACTTGACTTCGCTGTTCCTGTATTCTACGTTCTCAGGAGAACCCAGGAAGTTCCTGGAAAGGAGACCGCATGAACATCGCCGAATTCGACAAGCTGTCGGTAATGCGCAAGAACCAGACGCTCAATGCCGCCGAACGCTACATGGCCCGGTACCGGGAGGAGCAGCAGATCCTCGAGGATGCTCTCGGTAAGGACGGCTCGCGTGGGTACACGCTCGAGGTCCTGCTCGAGGATATCGGTCTTGGCGTGCTTCGCTGCACGTACCGCCAGGAAACCTACTACCACGGTTTCTACAAGGACGACGCCGGGCGCTGGCACAAGACGAACAGCGCCTGGCTCAACCAGGAACAGGCCATTCTCGACGCTATGGGTCACAAGCACCGCGGCGCCTCGTCGCATTACGCAGACCTCGCGTGGTCGATGCTGAAGGGGCCGAAGGTATGAACACGGCCAAGTTGACAGTAGACGACGCCCGCAAAGCCGAAGTTCTCGAGATCGTCTGCGGGAAGAGGCACAAGGCATCCTTCGTTTTCCTCGCGGACGACTTCGGTGTCGGCAAGCACAGCGTCGACGGGAAGACGAAGTTCTTCGGTGTGTACCTGAAGAGCTCTCCAGAGCCGGAGTGGTTTCGTTGCGCGACATCCTGGTCCACACAAGAGGAAGCATGTCTCGAAGCCATCGGCAACAAGCGCGGCGTGATCGACGGCCGCGATTTCACTGTCCAGGCTAGAAAGCTCCTCGGTTATCGCGCTCTGGCACCGCGCCGGCACGAAGCTCCGAAGTCGCGCGTCGGCGAAACCGTAGTGATTCGTCGACATGACGGTCTCGGACACAAGAGCAACGACGAGAAGTACATCGGCCCGTACATCGGCCGGTCCTGCAAGATCCAGGAAGAGCTCGGCCGAGGATTCTACGTCACCGGTATCTTCGTCGGAAAGCCGGAAAAGCCGAACGACTACGTCAACGCCGACGGCTATCTGATCATCAGCCACGAGAACATCAGATAATGCAACGCGTGTTTTGCCAGGAGCTTCTGGACGTGCGTGGTGGTATCGAGCACGTCCTCGGTGTTTGGCATGACATTGATCGACCGCTGTGCATCGACGATGTGCTGCAGTACAACGGCTCGATTCCAGACACCATGCCACCATTCGACCCCAACAGCGACGTCGACTACGGCGAGCAAGCACGGTTGATGCACGTCCAGCGCATCCGTTACTGCATGCTCAATCCGTCGGCCTGGCCGCCGCTGGAGATCGAATCCGACATGGCTTGGGGAACGGTAATGCTCAACGACGGCCATCATCGCCTGGCGGCCGCGCACCTGCTTGAGCTCGAGACCGTTCCTGTAGTCTGGAGCGGCATTTGGAAAGACATCCGCGCGAGCTTGCCTCGCAGCTACCGTGCCGGCTTGTTGCGTCTCGCTTTCGACTAGGAGGATACCATGCTTGCTTTCGTATCTGTGACCGTGCGCCTGCCTGCCGCAGGCACTCATGTTCTGGCAGACGTCGGTAACGGCGTATACCTCGAGGCCGATTTCGACGGCACCGACTTCCTCATTGTACCCGGCACCGGACACGGACTGGCCAAGATTGACCCGTCACGTTGGCTGGAGATGTCCAGGTCCGATTACATGGAATTCGAGAGCATTCCCCGGCTGTACCGTGACTGCACGATCTCGGAGAAGATCGACGGCATGAACGTGCAGCTCCAGATTCACGTCGACAGCACTCTCGAAGTCGGCAGTCGTGAACGCTGGCTTTCCAAGGAAACAGACACGGCCGGTGCCCTCGCTTGGGTCCTGGAGCGCAAGAACGAGATCGTTTCTGGCCTCGGACCAGGGCGCCACTACGGCGAGTTCTTCGGCCGGAATATCGGCCGTCGTTACGGCCTCGACGAGCACAGGCTGGCCTTGTTCAACACCAGGCGCTGGTGCAGGCACGGAGACGTGCCTCTGCGTATCGGCGGGACCGATACCAACCCCAAGTTCCAGGAACGCCCGCCTTCGTGCTTGGACGTCGTTCCTGTTCTCTACCGCGGACCATTCAACGACGCCGCTGTGTGCGAGGCCATGGAGACCCTGCGCAGAACCGGCTCCGTTGCTGTTCCCGGTTTCAAGCGCCCAGAGGGTGTCGTGGTGTACCACGATGCCGCCGAGCACTATTTCAAAACAACATTCGATGGAGACAAATCAAAATGGCAAGTACGGAAGCAGTAAAGAGTCGAGTATCGATTGCGACGCTTTTGGGAAGGTATCAAAGACTCATCCTCGCGTTTCCAGAGACAGACATCGATATTCAGCGTTTGATTGTGAAACATGCAACAGCGCCGCAGCACGGAAAAGTGTTCATGCAGCGTGTTGTAACAGCGGCTGAGATTCTCAAGGTTGCGCGTGCTTCGGCTCTACCTTACGTTTCCGAGATCTACATCACGTCCGTATCGAAGCTGAGAACTGTGGACATTGCTGTGCTCGGTCGCGTGTTCGGAGGACCGATTCTCGAGATTGTGCCTGGACTCGGCATCGAGCATCAGATCCGTGTCTTCCACATCCCTGACATTGGTGTCCGTCCGGAGACGTTGGTGCTTCCGGAGACAGTCCCTGGAACCAGCCAACCGCTACAGGAAGGCAACTGGATCAGCAGTGGACGTGCGCCGAACCCGACAACGCCGAAGCCGGCCGTGGCTCTGTTCGGGCAGCAGCCTGTGCGGAATAGCAAGCAGGTGACTGATCTTGCCGCAGACCTTGTGCAAGCTCTCGAGGAACCGGGTGTCATCGTGGCCAGCACGCCGAAGCTGCGTACCGTGCTGACGGCCCTGCGCGACAAGGTTGGTGCTGCATGACCAATCTCCTTCTCGTGGATGACGGCTACCAGGCAGCGTTTTCTCGTGATCCGATGTACCGCGGCGGATCCGTGGACATGCTGAAGCTTCGGCGCATGGTTGAACGACTGTACGGCAAACTCAACCGTGCTGTCGTCGTTACTTCGCTCGCCGGCGAGAACCAGTTCAACTACCACGCCTGGCTGAAGTACGAGGCCGGCTACGAGGTTGTTGCGAAGTCGCAGAAGTCGAAGTGGTGCCCATACTGCGGAAACGGTATCGCGGTTGAGCGCGGTGTCGACGTCGAGATTGCGACGCTCGCGATCAAGTACGCGCACCTGAACAAGTACGATAGGCTGATCCTTTTCAACGGTGACGCGGATCTGCTGGCAGCCGTCCGCTACATCCGTGACGACCTCGGCAAGGAGGTCATTCTCATCGGGTCTGGAAATACGACAGCCAAGGACATGATCCTGTACACGGACGGGCTCATCGATCTCACAGCGGTTGATATTGCTCAGGAGCTTTATCGCGAACGTGATGATTTCGGTCTGTGCGGCGCTTCAGATGGAGCAGGAAGCGGTAGTACGTCGGTGTGATCCAGGTACCGCTAGAAGCGCGCAAGCGAAGAGGGACGGCCGCAAGGCCGTCCCTCTCTGCTTCACCTCTGCGTCCTGCTGAACCGGTCAGTAACGGTAGGTCCTGTGCACCAACTTGGAGGTCTTGGACTTGGCTCGGTCGATGACGTGCGGGCGCTTGGTCAGGCGCTTGGACCGCTTGAGCGACGCCTTGCCTGCTGGTGTCTTCAGCCAGCGCTTGCGTAGCTTCCGGTCCTTGATCCGATCGGAGAGGCTGCGGCGCTGGAAAGCCTGGACCAAGGTCAGCATCGCGCCGGCGCTTGCCAGGGCCTTGGCGGCCGCGGCGAAGGCCGGAGAGCAGGAAGCTGCGGCGTGGAGATCCACGCTCTCTTCCTCGACCTGCTTCCGGAGCTTGTCCAGATCTCGCGCAGCATCCACCAACCAGTCGTCGAGAGCTTCGCCGCGGCGTTCCAGAGCAGCAGTGTCGTGCTCGCTGAGGCTGTCCTCGTCGACGGAGTCCTCGAGGGAGTCCAGGCGATCGATGTAACCCGAGAGCGTGGTTTCGGCGCCGATCTGCAGCAGGATCTCGGCCTGGTTGGTGTCGTGGATGCGCTGGCGCTGCTGCTTCAGCACCGTGTCCAGACTTGTGGGAACGTCCGCCGCCTTCAGCTCCTCGACATAGGCGATGAGCTTATCGAAAAGCGACAGCAGCTTCGTCTTGAAGAGCTTCTGCTTGGGTGTCATGTTCTTCTCCGATTTTAGCGGGCACCGCCCGATGCTGTTATGAGTTGCTGTACGTCACTGAAATGAAAACACACGATCGTTGACACGATATGGAGTGAGTTTTCCGAGATGCTCTGTGCACGCTTCGAGGAAATCTCCGAGATCTTCGTCGACGTCGGCACGGTAGCGTGTCTCATCGAAAGCGGGTGCCCACCCGCCCGCTGATAGAAGCAGGGCGTGGCCTACGTGCTCAGCGCTAAGGTTTACTCGATCGGCGGGAAGGTTGCTTTCGATAGCGGGCCAGGCAGAGGCCAGAAACCTTTGTACCAGGTCTTGCACCTCCTTATGACCATCAGCGTCGACGTCGTCCGCGGAGAAGAACTCGGATAGGTCGGTTCCGTCGCCGTTGTTGGCGTTGTAGTCCTCCCTGGTGTCGTCTACGGTGAGCTCCAACGAAGCTCCGATGTAGCTGTTGATGACGCCGTCGACGTAGTGCTGTGGTGCTTCGTGCTTCAGGTGCAAGGACCTGTACGCTAGACCAAGAACCTTCAGGAGGAAGGCAGTAGCACTGTCGACTTTTTTCACGTCCACAGCACCGGCACTTCCGCCGTAGTAGCCGTGGATATTTGCGGGGTCGCGATTGTAACGGATGCTGATGAAGCTTCTGTTCTTTCTCGCTACTGCTAGGTTCACCCAGGTCAAGCCAGGGATACCACGAACGTGCATGTCTACGGTGTTGTACTCTGGGTTGGACTTGATGACCTGCACAAGCACGTGTTTCCCGGATACGGTCAAGCTCGCACCTTGCCCGGGTTTGATGTTGTGCAGAACTTCCGTGGCGGTCGCGTTTGGGTTGAAAGCGATTGATGGTGTGGCTGGCTCCGCGGCTCCGTGCACACGCATGGTTGTTGTGGACAAATGAACGCGACCGTCACGAAACTCAGCGTCCACGTACGGGATGCCGCTGGCTGCTGTGTGCGTTATGTCGGAAAACTCATCGACTAGATCACGAAGCTCGCTATCTTGCGGGCGGTAGTAGTCGTCGAGAGATACACCAGCTCCGGTATTGGAGATGCATACGTAGCTGCCAAAATCTGAACCTTCCAGAGCACTGGCAATGTCTTTCCTGTTCCGCAGGTGCTCTGGAAGTATACGCCAGATACCGGTGATGATGCGCTCGCCGATAGCTTCCAGGAAGCGGTCAGCCGCGGCATCGAAATCGTCTGGGTTTGCACGATCGATCAGATACGGCGTTCCTTCGCTTTCGTCGTAGTTTGGGTGGTTGACATCGGCGATGTTGTTCAATACCTCGTACTTGAATCCGTGGGTGAAGTCACTGACGAACTTCTGTTGGATGTGTGTCGGTACCGTCGTGCTCTTGTGTGTTCTTGAAGAGACTCCGGTTACGTGCAACACCTTGGTGAGAATTTCCGTCAGCTTCTCGTGCCCAGAACATTTGATTTCCGCGGTGCTGATGTGTTTCTCGCGGCTGTCGTACGATACTTCCAGCGTCTTGCTTCCAGGCATCGTATAAAGCCGTATGAATCCATCAGCACCGAGATCAAGCTGCACACCATGGCGTGTACGGTAGCCTTTGTCCTCTTGATTGAGGAGCTCTTTTAGCCACCTACGATCGTAGTCGCTCCCGCTGCTACGAATTATGCTTGTAACCGTAAAGCTCACTCCAGCGACGGTCATCTTTCTCTGTTGCTCAGGACGCAGCACAAGAGCCACAAGCTTGGCTAGTTGATATGCAGCAGGTCCGCAGCGCTCGGGGTCAATCCTGACTGCTTCTGGTTCTGCCGCAGCCGTCGCTTTCTCTGACTCGCACTTACGAATCAAGGCAAGCAGCCTGCCGGCCAGTTGACGCACAGACGTGACTTTATCCAGGGTGAGCGTTTCCGTTTTCACGTTGTAACTTCCGTCTGGACGTTTTTCTTTGGCCTCCAGGAATACCTTTTTCTCGCCGATCTCTGCTGTAGCGTTCGCACCGGTACCGGCATTCTGCAAGAACGCGAAGAAGCCGCGGCCTGACCGTCTTCTTGAGAACTTGTAGCCGGCGAAGAAACGAATACCTATGCCGAACAGATCTAGTTCCTGGCGGAGGCCCTGCGCGCCTGGTTCCGCTGCGCCTCGAGCCTCGTTCTCTTTGTGGTCAAGAGCTGGAGCTATGTTTGTCAGGATCGCTGCCATTGCATGGATAAGTGAGCGCAAGCTAGCGGAGGCATGTGAAGGTAACGCAACGTGCTTGGCGTTGTCGGATCCGTACTCGGTTACGTATGCCTCATAGTTCCGCAGGAGTCCGTCGCGTGTCGATACCTTGACTACGTGCTTCTGCTTGTTTCCGTACAAGTACACGTCCAGTATGTGTCCGTGTTTCGCTGTGGTGAGTCTGAAATCACCGATCTCCAGCTCGCGGCTTCCAAGGCGCTGCAGGTCACGACCAAGCTTTGATGTGTACAGAGGTTCCGCAGTCATCATTTCTCCTTGCACCTGTTGTGAACTTCAGCGAGAATCAGTTTCATGGTTTCGGCTGTGTTCCTGCCGAGGACGTTCATGAAGAAATCGTTTCCGGTTACGTTGTTGTCCCAGACGTAGAACTTTACGTGGAAACGTCGTGTCTGCGCGGAGCGCGGGCACTCGACACGCAACGAGGCGTAGTCGAAGTAGTCTGATCCGTGCTCTTGTCTCTCTTCCGGTGTTGCCTGGCGCCCGATGTACAACCGCACATCGGCTTTGGTGTCTTCCTCTGTCGGGATTTCATCACCGTCACCTGTGGTCAGCAGCATTCCGGTAGCGCGGTCCTGCGCGATCTTGGTGTCTCCACCCTTTTCCTTCCAGATCCGGTGAAGGATCCGGAACTGCTCGATCGCATTTGCAGGTTGCAGTAGCAACGACCTGGAATCAGGTTCTGCTGCCGCCTGGGCCGTCTGTCCGACAAGGTTCTCTACAATCTGGATAGACGCGCGGATGATGACCTTGGCTGCCTCAGCTACAGGCAACGGCAGGAACTGTGAAGGAAGCTTGGGCATGGGTACAGATGCCGGCTTCCTGGTGCTGTTATCATCGTCCATGTTGTAGATGTCAACAACCAGTTTCTCGGGGATGGGGTTGCTCATGCTCTGGAACCGTTCCTGGCGCCAACTGACACGGTAGTGCAGATGCCGCATCGGCGCCGGATCGGTTTCGTGTACATGCAGGAACGCGGAGACGTCGACGCAGAGCTCGTAGTAGCCGAAAGCTTGGCCATGCTGCGTGCGTGGCAACGCCAGGCTGTCCAACTTCCCCAGACAGGGTAGCTTGCCTGCGCGCAACGCCGCTCCGCGCAGTCTTCCAGACTCAAGAGCGAAGATGATGTCGACGATCTTGCGAATCTGCGCTTCCTCTTGGTTTGCTGCAGGCTCCACAGCAGCCTGTGCCCGCTTGGGCAGGACATCTCTGGGGATGACGCCGACACCTACCAAGATCGCGGTAACACAGGCCTGGGTGTTGTTCGTGTCGGGGACGCGCGCTGTGCGCTTTACCGTGCCGATCTTGCACGAGCACGTCCAGACTCCGTGGTGCTGGATCAGCTTCATGATCACGTCTTTGGTACCGGCGCTACCGCGGCCGTAGTTGTGCCGAACCTCGACGATTAGCTCCCTTTCTTCTGCGGAGATGTCGCGGCTGTAGATCGGTTGGGTGACATAGACGCTGTACGTCTCTGGCTGTTCGTGCTCGGCGGTCTCGGATTTGATTACGAAGTCAATCTCACTTTTCTCCGAGGCGTGGATCATCGCAAGCCAGCCTCGCGGTGTGCTGGCTGGCTCCACCGCCCCGTGCACGGGTGCCGGAGTCTGCTGACCCAGCACAAACTCTCCTTTTACACCTACCGGCTTCTTGGTGCCCTGGGGAAGGTGGTTGTGGGAGCAGTAGAAGTCTCTACCTACGTGTGCAGGAGCATGCTCTAGCGTGGTGAGGTGGTTGTGGGAGCAGGAGAAGTCTCCACCTACGTGTGCAGGAGCATGCTCTAGCGTGGTGAGGTGGTTGC